>AMFJ01000266.1_pt1 | contig 15090 bp, 15 predicted proteins | sample 427208 | NCBI WGS metagenome assembly AMFJ01 (sample SAMN02954298, study PRJNA114691) | groundwater metagenome | biome: aquatic; feature: subsurface aquifer; material: sediment; isolation source: subsurface aquifer sediment | place: USA: Rifle, CO | collected 2008-08
CTGTGAATCGAACACAGCTCGCAGGATTTGGAATCCTGAATTCTAACCGATGAACTATGGGGCTATATTAGAACTGAGGACCGAGAAATGAGAATTGAGGCCCAAAGTTCTAAAAAAATTATATAGCGTATCTCTTGAAAGAAACTATCGAATCAGCTCCGATAAAATCTTGGACTTTCTGGTCAGGATTAACGACAAATTGTTGTGTAAGAAGAGCGTTCTCTTCTTTGAATTTAGTCATTTTACCTTCAATGATCTTAAGCATGATTTCCTCAGGTTTTCCAGCATTCTTAGGATCGTTCTTCATAAGCTCAAGTTGGATTTCCTTTTCTTTAGCCACAGCATCAGCTGAGATATCCTCAGGAGAAAGTACATCAGGGTTTGTAGCAGTGATGTGCATTGCGACCATTTTTAGCTTTTCAGTATCAATTCCAGCTTTTGCTACGATTAAAGCAGCAACTTTATTGTTTGAGTGAACGTATGATTCGATTACTTCTCCTTCGATTTTTGTAAGGGCAAGGATCTTCATGTTTTCACCTATCTTCAATTGGTATTCAGTAGATTTAAGGTCTTCGGATTTAGCGATAGCCTCTTCGTCGGTTGCTGAAGATTTTCTGATTTCTACGAATTTATTAAGCATTTCATCGTAAGTATCATTTCTCGCGACAAAGTCAGTCTCACATCCGACAGATACGACGTAAGCAGTAGTTCCGTCATTCATGATCTTGATTTTACCTTCTTTTGTTTCGTTATCAGCTCTTTTTGCAGCTTTTGCGAAACCTTTTTTTCTAAGAAGCTCGATTGCAGCATCGATGTCTCCGTCAGTCTCTACAAGAGCGTTCTTGCAGTCAGACATACCGACACCGGTGATTTCTCTAAGCTCTTTTACCATTTGTGCAGTTACCATGTTTGTTTAATGGTTAGTTATTAAAGATTTTTATCGTAGATTCAAGGCATTGCCCTGAATCTACGTATATTTTGATTTATTGTTTTTCATTCAGCTTCTCCCCTACTTTCGCAACCAAGTCTTTCAGGAATCAGATTTCATTCCTTTCTCCCAGATAAGCCTTATATCCATTGTATATCCCCATTCAGGTATATGCAAGGAACAGTATTCAGACCAATCTCAGTGAGATGTTTATAGGAAAGAATAGTGCAGCGATAGTATTGATGAGAACGAATAGTACATACAGGACTCATCATTGTTTCATGTGGAATTTCAGGAATTCGGAATCTTTTTGCAGAAGGAATGGTACCAGGAAGAGGAAATGTGCGTAGCAAATAGCACCCAGCACCCTATCTTCCTTTGTCGGTTTCCCTGTTAGTTCCTCTTCATCTACAAATAGATTGTTGTTATCTGCATTCATATGATCTCCGAGTTATGAACTATATGTTTTGAACTCTGTCTTTTTTGATCGGATTTGGGTTTCTTGGAGCTCTTGCAGCGTCAGTAGCAGCAGGTGCAGCAAAAGGTTTTTCGATTTTCTTGCGAGTTAGAGTAGGCTTAAGCTGATCTAGCATGAATTTGATTGCCTTGATAGAGTTAACATTGCAAGGGATGAAATTAGTACATGAATCGATATCTCAAGTAGAACCTAGTAGCGCGAATGATGGGATCTTAAGGATTCTGGCTTCAGTAAGAGCAAGACCTTCGTAGTGACCATCGATTACGAATACAGCATCTGGAGTCCTCTTAAGTTCTTTAAGACCTTCGTAAGCTTTTTTAAGTTTTTCCAATTCTTTCATCTTCATAGCTTTCTCTTTTTTAGTAAGCATATCAAGAACTCCGGTTTCAGCGTCTTTTTCTAGTTTGTTGTATGTGAATATTCTTCTTTTAAGTGTCGAGAAATTCGTAAGAAGTCCTGGAACCCATTTGTCGATAACGAAGTGATGATTAGTGGAGATTGCCAATTCCTTAACAAGATCCCTAGCCTGAACCTTAGTTCCGACGATAAGAACCTCTTTACCGTTTTCAGCCATATTAGCAAGGACGGCCCTTACTTCTTCTAGCTTAGCGACAGTCTTATAAAGATCGAATACGTGGATTCCGTTTTGGATACCATGTATGTAATCTCTCATTTTTGGAGACCAATATTGTCTCTTGTATCAGATGTGGACTGCATTGTCCAGCATTTCTTTGATTAGTGTATCAGACATAAAAATATGTTTGTAAAAAAATAATCCTTGAACCTTCTTGAATTACATGTATAAATCGGCTTACATTAGCCCAGGAATATACATTTGTAAATAAAACAAAAAGGAGACTTAGTTTCATTTTCCGAAAAAAGTCTCGCTTATTATATGCAAAAATGCTAAAAATCAAGCAAAAGTGTCAAAAAATCAATTATGATGATATCTTCTCCGAAACAGAGAACATCAAATCGAAATCATCATTGAAAAAACCATACTCTAGCATTTCTATGAAAGTGTTGAATACCTCATCCTTGCTAGTCGAATAATCCAGCCTTTTCAAGTAGTCTGAGTAGTTCGGATTCGATTGTTGTGATTTGTTCCTGTAGATATTCAGCATCTGTCAGTTCTCTCTGCATCAGCAAGACAATCTTTTCACTATGATACCCTCTTCTTTTATGAAATCTGTTATTTCGATATTGAAATTGAATATTTTCCCGTTTGGCTGGCTTCAGTGTCTTACTGCTATAGTCGTAGTGGTGAATCATGCATCATAATATACCAGGCTGATGGAGTAAGTCGGATTCTTGTATGCGCTGAATCTTGCCACGTCCTCATTTCCTGTATCGATTGCCAGCATAAGCTCTCAAGAGGATGGGTCTGCTATGATTTTGATTTTTTTCATGACCTGTAAGATATCTCCTGGATGTTGCATCTCCAACTCTTGGATTTGCCTGAAATCTCAGATATCGGCATATACTACAATCTCTCAATGCTTATGGTTCGGAAAGTCCACGGTTTTCTCTTTGATGAGATTTGCGATATCTCGCTCGGATCAGGATTTTGCCCTGATGACGATCTCAGCAACCCTCTGTCATGTTGTTTCCCTGATTGCTTGGGGCTTAACAGGAATTTCCAAAGATGTCACTCAACTGACCTTCCTCAATCCTCTTCCTCATCACCATAGATTCTTCTGGCTTCAATCAAGTCCTCATAATCATAGCGTTTCAGCAGTGACTTTTCCTGAATCCTTAGCTATAGTTCGAGAACCTCTTTCGTCTTCCGGAAATAAATCCTCATTATTCGGGATTGTCATGATATTATAGTAAAATATTAACTCTCATGAGTATACCACAAAAACATCAAACTGTCAAAATTGATGATTCGTTCCGACTAAATTTGCATTTTGCAATAAAAATTATAAAATTATCCAGTTTTTTCCAAACGAATTGTCATCCAACGATGCAGCGAGCTTTTAAATGGAATCATCCTGTTTATAAGATTCTGGATCAAATCCTGAATGACAGTCAAATATAGCCAATAATACCAAAAAATATGAACGAGAAATATGAAATTGTAATGTGATTGGAAACACATGTTCGGGTCAAATCTGCGACAAAGATGTTCTGCAGCTGTAAAAATGCCGTAGCACTAGCTGAAGAGCCGAATGAGAATGTCTGCCCTATCTGCATGGGTTTTCCATGAATGCTGCCTGTGCTCAATGAAGAAGTGGTCAATCTTGCTGTAAGGGCAGGACACGCACTTAGATGTCATGTCAATGAGAGTTCGCAATTCGACAGGAAATCATATTTCTATCCGGATCTGCCTATGGGCTATCAGATAACTCAGCTTTATCACCCTATAGTAGAGCACTGAGAAGTCAGAACGTTTGTCAACTGAGAGCTCAAGAGCTTCAGAATCCATAGGATGCACATAGAGAACGATGCATGAAAATTAGTGCATGCGGGGACCAAGACTCTCTGCGATTACAACAGATCAGGAAGTCCGCTCATGGAAATAGTCACTGAACCTGATTTCAGATCAAAAGACGATGTTCTTGCATATATCGAAGAACTGCAGAAAATTATGAGATTCTGCTGAGCCTCTGATGCGGATATGGATAAGTGACAACTAAGATGCGATGTAAACATTTCCATAAGGCTGAAATGAGAAGATGTGCTCAATAATAGAGTTGAGATAAAGAATATGAATTCCTTTGCTGCAATATGAAGAGCGATCGACAATGAATTCAAAAGACAAGTGAAAATCTATGAAGCCGGCTGAAAAGTCGATCAAGAGACAAGATGATGGAATGATGACAAATGAACTTCGCATTCGCTAAGGAGCAAGGAAGATGCTATGGATTACAGATATTTTCCAGAACCGGATCTGCCGCCTCTGGTACTGTCTAAGGAATATATCGATGCAAGGACCATTGCCGAATTGCCAGTAGACAGGAGAATCAGATACTTGGAAGTCTATAAACTGCAAGAGGATGATGCAAGGATTCTCTCGAACGAGAGGGTGATTTCGGATTATTTCGAGGCTCTCGTGAAGCTTACGGATGACCCGAAGAAATCTTGTTCATATATTACGACCGTATTGCTTGCGCTTTTCAAAGAATCTGCGGAAGACATCTGGTTCGAGGATCTCAAATTCAGTGCAGAAGAGCTAGCCGAAGTCATAAATCTGACAAATAAGGATGAGCTTTCTTCGACTAATGCAAAAGCGGTCATCGATGAGCTTTTCAGGAACTGAGGCCAAGCTTCAGAAATCGTAGACAGGCTCTGACTAAGACAGAAAAATGATCTTTGAGCCCTTGAGGAAGTCGTGAAAAAGGTGCTCGATGCGAATCCGAATCAATTAGCCGAATATAAATGAGGTAAAGTCAATCTTTTCTGATACTTCGTATGACAAGCCATGAAAGAAAGCAAATGACAATGAAACCCTAAGATTTTCACAGAATTATTCAAAAAATATTTAGATTAATCAAAATCCATGATACTCTGAACAGACTGCATATGAGTCGGAACCTGATGCATGATAGTGAATGCCGAAAATCAGATACTGCTAATGAAAAGAAGCCAGCAATCCAAAAACCAAAGATGATATTGGGGATTGTCGGGATGAACTGTCGAATACTGAGAATCTTTTGAAGAGGCTACAAAAAGAGAGACAAAGGAAGAACTGGATGTCGAGATCAAGATTATCAAGCTTCTGGCTCTTACTGATCACATAATAAAAGAAGATCGGCAGCATTGGGTCTCCCCTACTTATCTTGCAAAGATAGTGTCCTGAGAAATAAAGAACCTAGAGCCGCACAAATGCGATGAGCTCAGATGGTTCGACCTGGATTCGATTCCAGAGCTTCTGACAGAGCCTGCTCGTGCTGCAATCGATGAGTTCAAGGAAAGATTGAAGCTTGGGCTTTATTTCAAGGAAATATTCGAGAGGATTTAGATTTAATTTAACAAAATTGAACATGAAAGCATGAACGGATTATATCTGAGTTTGAGTCTGATGCTTGATAGTCAATGACAAAAATGAGATTTTGCTTCTCAGAAGAGGTAAAAAATGTAATAATGAGGTCTGATACTGGGGAAGAGCAGGCTGAACAGTAAACTTCATGGAGAAAGCTGAAGATGCCCTGAAAAGAGAAGTAAAAGAAGAGATTTGAGTCGACATTGAGATAATACAGTCGCAATGATACGCAGACCATTTCCCGGAAAACGAGAAGCAGCACTGGATTTCACTTTCCTTTATTGCCAAAATAACATGATGAGAAATCATAAATCTGGAGCCTAATAAATGTGATGAGATAAGATGGTTCAGCTTGGATAATCTGCCGGAATTGATTTCTCCAAATATAAAAGATTCCATAGATTCCCTTAGAGCATGACTAAATTTGTGAATTTAACTCCATAATTTCTTTTAACATGGCTATAGAATACGAAGTCAAGGTGCTCGATATTGATGTTCCTGATATCAGGCATAAGTTGGAGCTCCTATGAGCCAATGGAGAAAGCGAGAAACTCATGAGAAGATGGGTATTTGTGATGAATCCTGAAATAAACGAATGGATAAGATTAAGGGATGATTGAGATAAGATATCAGTCACATATAAGAAAAAATCTGGCCAGAAAATCGATGAGACAGAAGAGATTGAGGTTATTGTCGAAGATTTTGAAAAGACGGCAGAAATCCTCAATAAGCTTGATTTCAAAGAGAAGTATTATCAAGAAAATTCAAGGAAAAACTATATTCTGGGAGACATTGAATTCTCCATAGATTCGTGGCCGAAAATCCCCCCTCTTCTGGAAGTCGAATCCGATAGCGAAGTCAAGGTGCTAGAATGATTAAAGATGTTATGATTGGCATGAAAACATTCCTGAAATCTATCGACTGTAAAAGTTTATGACATGTATGGATTAGACCTGCATTCATTTAAATCATTAAAATTCTAAATATGAATCATATCGCAAAAAATAGGGAAACTTATGATATTCTGGCTTCAGAATACGAGCAGAAGGCTGAAATAAGAGATATGTACAATAAGATGCTTATTGAAAAAGTCTTTGTGGAGCATCTCGAGAAATGAAAAAAAATTCTTGATGTCGGGTGTTCCGTCTGAGTCGACATAAAGGCACTTACAGATAGCTGATATATAGTCGAGTGAACTGATATTTCTCAAGAGATGATTAATTTTTCTGAAGCAAGGAATCCTTGAGTAAAGCATACATGCGGAAATTTCCTTGATATCGGATTCGGGAAATATGATGCGATTTTTTCTCAAGCTTTCATTCACCTTTTCCCCGAAGATGAAGTAGTCAAGATCCTAGAGAAGATGAAATCGATCTTGAATGAAAATTGAATTGCATATTTCACAACTACAAAATCAGAAATCCCCCTAGAGTGATGGTATGAGAAAAAAGATTACGAAGGCCTTCATAAGAGGTATAGGAGGCATTGGACAAAGCCAGAGCTCACTGAAATGCTAGAGAGATTTTTCAGCGTAAAAAAATATCATGAACTGGAAGATCCCTATGGAAAGGTATTCATGATTTATATAGTCGTAAATGATAAGTGCAATTAACATCCCATAAAATGAACCGAGATACGCAGAAAATATACGACTTCATGCAATTCCTGCAGAACATGAAGGAGAATAAAAGATGGAGGAATACACCAGCTGTCATATTCAAGGAATCGATTGCCGACCACTCATGGAAAGCTCTTGTGATGGCTTATTGCGTATGACGGCAACTCGATCTGAAAATGGATTTTTTCCATGTGATAAAGCTGGTCCTGGTTCATGATCTGGTCGAAGCGATAGCAGAGGATACCGATTATCGCCTAGTCTACTTGTGACTTGTCTCCAAGGATGATAAACATGCGAAAGAAGCAGAAGCGATAGCGGAGATCAGAGAGATGCTGCCTAGTGAAATCGGAGATGAAATTTATGGGTTATGGAATGAATATGAAGAATGGTCAACAAGTGAAGCCAGATTTGCAAAATTCATAGAGAAAATAGAATCCATAGATCATGTGCTTTATTATTGAGCCGACTACATCGATATTCCAGATAAGATTGCGTGATATTGCAAAAATGCACTCAATAAATGCCCCGAGCTCAGGTGATTCTACGCCTGATATGTAGGCAAGCTGAAGGAATTGTATCTGAAATCAGGGTTTGTCTGGAAAGAGTCCTATGAAGTCGAATGAGAATATGAAGAGTTTGAAGATTTCGATAAATTCTTCTGATTCTTTCAAGTCGCACAGAAACTCAAGGAAACAACCAGATATGGCTCAAGCCCTCTCATCCCAAAGAAGGATTCCGTAGCTGAACACTGCTATAGATTAGCCTTTATGGCATTTGTCTCTGCAAAATGATTCAATAGGGATATCAATATCTCAAAAGCGATTTATATCGCGATTTTCCATGATATCATAGAAGCCTTGACTTGAGATCTGGACTATATATTAATCTATACATGACAGGTTACAAAGGCGGAAAAGCATATAAATGAGCTTGGAGCGATGAAGACGATAAAGGGTATTTTACCGCAAAGAATATGAGACGAGATTGAGGATTTTTGGAAAGAATTCGAGGCTTGAACTTCTCCTGAATCCAGATTCGTAAAAGCTCTTGATAAGTATGAATCCATCTCCCATCTTGTCTTCCATACCTATGAGAACTTCGATGACCCAGATCTCATAGCCATGTATTGCGACAAGCCATTCCAGCTCACTCCTGAACTGAATCCCCTGTACAAGCTCCTCAAGTCAGATCTGAAGACAGAATATGCTAAATGGTGAAAAGAGTGGAAAGAAGAATATGATAATGTATAATGCATATTATGAAAAAATCAGGAAAAATTTCCTGATTTTTTTGTATTTAAAGCGCATATGAATTTGCATTAATTTGCTTTATATAATATAATTGAAAGGTATTTAAAAATAATCATCGAAGAATGAGAGCCTTATATGCTATTTTTTTTATTTCAATATCTAGCTTCATGTTTGCATCCTGCTCAGTGCAGAGTGGTGATGACGCCGGCAAATCAGACTCAGCAAATGAGGATGTCAGCTTGCCTGAAGCTCAGAGCATATCTGTATTCGTGGACTGAACTGAACAGAAATGATCGATTGCAGTCGACGGATCGACAAAAGTCGATATCAGCAAACTCAAAGAAAATCCTGACATCATTGCAAATATAGACTGAGAAGAAGATTGTGCGAGCAGCAATGTGAGCTATACGGAAGAGATCCAAGATTGACCTAGGCTGACGCCTCAGGTTTTTGATGTCACTATCGATCTTACCAGGTTCGGGAAGTGACCGGAAATGGAGCTCCTGACTGAAAATAGGATAAACCAAGTCCAATCGCTCGTAGATTGAGAGTTGTATGACGGGATAAAGATGAACGAATGAGATTCCATGATATTGAGATTCCTATGAACTAGAGACTACTGAGTGCGCTGAAAAAACATTCCACTGGATGACAGGATCATGATAAATCTTGCAAAAAAATCATCCAAATCCATCAAAATTTCGAATATAGAATGCCTGAAGAATAAAAGGAAAAAAATAATCTATCTGAAAATCAATAAAAGCGATATGGCAGTTGAAGATTCAAGCACCCAAGAAAAAGATGAGAAAAACATTTCAAATGCCGATAAGGTTAAGGATGAAGTGAATTCAAAGCAGAAATTCGTTTCAGAAGACACACAAGATGTGATGGAAATAGTGAAGAAGGAATTCGATATAAGATACCTGAGCAATAAATATGCAAAATGAACTTATTTTTTGGAATTCCTAGACCAGAGCGATGTGCTCGATACGAATCTTAAAAACGTCAAGACATTCATATTTTCAGATGCCAATTTCCAGCTTCACCCGAATTTCAGGAAAAATTACGCAAATCCGAACAGAGTAAATCTCGATCAAGTCTGAGATTTCAATTCTGATGTCTACAATAAATATCCTAGAGTATTCTCGGGCTTCTATGCAAACCTCATCACAGACCCTTATGTTGCGAGCATCAAGCAGAAATGCAAGACCAGCAAGCCATTGTACATAATCTGAACAAAGAATTGAACTAACAAATATTTTGATGATATATTGGAGAATTTCTACACGAAAATTCTTCCTGCATGCAAAATAACATTTAACTAAAAATAAAAATGATAGCAGAAATATTCCAAGAATGAGAAAATTATTTCCAGACTTATCTTGATGATGTCTTAAAGCTTAGGGCAAAGAATCTCGAAAAATGACAGCCTTTCAATGTTGTTGATAAGGATATTCAGGATAATGCTTATAATGTGCTGATATCCGACCATATTGCTGAATACAACCAGAAAAAAGCTTCTATCGAAAGCGAGATCAAGAAAATAGAGATTACCATCAATAAGATCAATGCGCAGTTCACCCAAAGGGTCAATGCGCTAAATAATTGAGAATGATCCAATGCTGCCCAGATTGCAGATGTCAAAAAGATGCTAGAGGCGAATAAATACAAGATTGCAAATCTGGAGGAGGAGTTAAGGCGGCTGTTCAATAACCTTGATAGCATAAAGGATAATTTCGAGACATGAGTGAGGCAGGCCTCAAGCCTGCAAGATGAGATTCTGAGCTCAATCAAGGCCTATAGGGACAGGCTTGATCTGCTATTGAGTTCAAATGACCGCGAGCTGAGAGATTATATTGAAGAAAGGAAGAAAAAACTCGATGAAGAGTGCGACAATTTCTCCAAATCCCTGATACTCAAGATGGACGAATATACGAATGCGATTAAAAATGACCTTGAAGCCTACAGGCAGAAGAAACAGCAGGATTTCGATTCTATATACAAAATCGATTCTTACATCAAGCAATGAGCCAAGATGGAAGAAGAAACCGCAAAGATCCAGGAAACAAAAGACAAGATAGAAGAAGTGAAGGCTTGACTTGTCGATACGAATTCAAGGCAATTCATAAAAAACATAACTTGGCTGATCCTGCTTCTTGTCGTATCGCTCTATGATTATATATTTTTGAGCAAGATATTCGTAGATATATTCGATGTGCAGGGATGAGACCCTCAGTGACTTAAAGAAACGCTTTTTTGAGTCGTTTCATGGCTGAATCTATTGGCAGGATGAGTGCTTCTGCTACTGATTTTCCTCTATACAATGTGATCAAAGGTTTTTGAAAAATGGTCAAAGATCGAATGAGTGATAATCAAATGACTCGTAATACTCATTGTCCTGAGTCTAGTAGTATTCAGTATCGTTGATATCAAGCTCGGATGAAAATGACAGATCATATACAGTTTCATCCAGACAGAATGAGTTTTTATCGAACTTGTATTGAGGCTCCTTATGCTCCCAGTTCTCTTGGTGTGAGATTTTATTCTGCTTAAGATGATAGTTTGGGAAGATTTCTATCTATGAGATATAATCTTTAAGATATTCCTATCCCCCTTCTATCTCATATATCTGACCGGAAAATTGTTTGTCGACACATTCAACTACCTTACGATGGGGCTTATAATCGAGAAAAAAAGGAAAAAAGTTCTCGAGATGAACATGCAGAATGAATTTATAATAAAGCAATCAATAAAACCTGATATCCGGCTGGATTCAGATCTTTCTTCCATACTCCTGAATGAGAGGACAATGGATCCTATAGACTGACAATACATATCTACAGACTCGCTGAGCGCCACTCTTCCTAGCATTTCGGCGTGACTTCAGAGCTCATTTTGAGAACTCAGCAAGATAAATGACCTTGTGAAATCGATAGAAGTCGATATCGAGAATAAGATAAGATGATACTCTGATATGAGCATCAAGGAAAAAGCTGAAAATAAGCTAAAAGCAGAACAATTGAAGGTCGAACAGGCAAATTATCTGCAAAGCTATATTGAGGCTAGAAACAAGCTCATCGCAAATCTCAAGACTTCAAACGAATGACTCAATGAAATCCAATCATCTTTGAAGAAATGAATAATGAGCTGATATAGGAAATATATTTTAGTAAATATTTAAGATGGGAAAAGCCATTGAAGAACAGAGCCCGTGGGTCAGCGAAGATATGAATCTATTGAATGATTCCATCATGGATAGCGGCATCGGCATAGACAGCTATCCCCTGCCCCGAAAGCCAGCTTCGGCCACAGATGGCTCAAAGCCTTGGGAAACCGGAGGCTTCGGACATAATTCGACATGGAAACAGATATTCAAATTATTGGTGCTTATCGCAATGATAATCTGAATAATGCTTCTTATCATGTATCTCCTAAGGGATAAAGCTCCTTCAGGAGAAAGTTTTCGCTGAATGATAAAGAAGTCCGAGATAAGCCGGCTCAATTCAAAAGATTATGAGCTCCATGATATCGACGACGAATATTATGAAATCACCACGACAAATAAAGAAGTCATAAATAATCCTCTAGTTCAGAAGGATTCATTCTTCGAACTAAAAGCCGTAGCGCCAGATGCCTCGGAGAATGATTGCAAATGACTTAAAAATTGGGATAAATCTGTACTCTGAAATGATAAATTCGTAGAAGATTATCTTAGTAAGATTAAGGACAGGCCAAAAGTAGCCATCATAGATACTGGGATAAATGAGAAAAATCCTCAATTGAAAAACAATATAAACAAGAACGATTCTGTAAATATAATAAAACAGGGCAATCCGATCGAGGACAAGAATTGACACTGAACAAATATCGCAGCCATCATAAGCAGATATGTGCCGAATGCGGAAATGATCATAATCAAGGCTAGCTCTTGAGAGAGTAAAAAAGTCTCATATATTGACACTATCAAAGCGATCAACTATGCAATCAAGAAAAAGCCCGATGTTATAAATATAAGTTTCTGATGATGAGAAATCAAAAAAATCGACGCGCTGCAAAAGGCGATAAGCAAAGCGGATTCAATGTGAATCATAATCGTAGTATCCGGATGAAGCGTGGAAGATGATATGAGAAATAGCTTTCCTAGCTCATATTCATGACTCATAACTGTATGAAGCCTTGATTCCCGAATCCGGGTTTCAAATTTTTCAAGCATTTCTTCAGATGTATTGTCTCCCGGTGAATGCATATTGTCGGCGAATGACAGATTCGTAAACGGAAACAGCTATGCTGCGCCGGTTGTCACTTCACTGATACTTTTGTCGAAGATAACAGTGAAAAATGCCGGAGGAGCCGAATCATACAAGAAGGAATTGAAATCGAGCAGCGACAGCAAAGGCTGAATTCAGATTCCGAATATCCCCAAATTGCTGAAAATCTCTGACGATGATAATGAATACAAGAAGAATATCGAATGAATAAAAAAAGATTTGGACAAGGCAGATAAATTCTTCGATAAATTCAAGGATGATGCGAAAAAAGATAAGACAGCTGAATGATATGAAAAGTTGCTCAGCGACCTGAAGCCGAAATTGATGAAAGTGCAGAGCGACCTTAAAATAAAGTCATCGAAAATAAATAAGATATATGCCAAGAATTGAATAGACCTTACAAAGAATTCAAAAATCAATTGAGAAATTGAGAAAGATCTATCGGCAATTTCCGGTTTTCTCAACTGAGACAAGCTGATTCTCGAAGTCACTCAAGAAAAGAGGCTCAAAAGGACGCTTTGAGTAGATTCTTGCATAATCAATGTTTCCAATCTGAAATGCTGAAAATGAAAAGGCGCCATATCTGAGAGCTGCTCAAACAGATTTGAATGATGAAAAAATCTCATTTGCGGAATGTTCGTGCCAATTATAAGCTCTGGAGCGCAACTGCCTGCAACTTGAAACTGAAAATATGTGACTATCCTCAATAATCAGGAATTCTTGCCGATAATAATACTCGAGTGAGATGACAGGATATCTAAAAACAATAAGCAAATCTGAAAGGTTGTCCTAGAGAAGCTGCCGAAAAAAGTGGCATGAGAAGCCTGAGGAAACGTAAGGTTTCAGGTTGATTTAAGCTGAGCGCTCTCTGTCAAGGTTACAGATATAAACAACAAGAACAATGTGGTGAACTCAAGGATTGAGAATCTGCTAGGAACAGAAACCTCTATTCATCCGACCTGAATCACCCAGAGAAATCTCAAGAAAATCGATGAAATCCAAGAGCTGCTCAAACAATCCATTACGAAGCTATAAAATAAATAATTCCCTTGCCTGAGGCAAGGGAATTATTTTATGTATTTAAGAGAAGAGTCTTACAATTTCATTTGTAACTGACTCGAAATCAGCAGAATCTGCACATCATATAGTGCAATTTTTCTTTCACAGATCGTCGACGATGCTCCTGAATAGTATCAATCTTTCCTTATTCATATTGAACCTAGCTCAAATCGTGTCTTTGAACTTCGTGGTGATTTCGAGATTCGATTTCAAGATGAAGCCCCTCACGAGTTCATTCTTGCAATACCCCTTCTGCAGAACCACTGCAAAAAGATTCTTCTTCTTCAAGGGGAAATTTATGAGAGAAACGACAATCTCCTTCAAATCACCAGAAACAAGAGTCTCATCCAAGAAACTTAAATACTTCTCAAAAGAATATCCGATCGTCTCAAGGAACATCTGATCCTTTGAGGGGAAATGATAATATAGGGATGATTTCTTGATTCCGAGATTCTTCCCGATATCATCCATGGAGAGTTCCGCAAAAGCATTTTCCCAGAACAGTGCTTCTATTTTCTCTAATAATTCAGTCTTCATGATTTGTATGATTTTAAGTGCCTACCGTATGGTAGGTAGAATAACGTTATTATGAATTTTGTCAAGCCTCATCCCCATTTTCATTCACCGCTTTATTACCTCCCTCCATTTGTCATTCCCGGCTTGATCGGGAATCCATCTCATTAATCATTACACATTCATCATCTTAATCTTCAATCATTAATGATTTTAACATCTCATACTTTTTCATGCAAAAAAGTAGCAAAAAGCATTGGGGGAACGGAAACGCTATCTTCTTTTGCTTCGCAAATAGGTTGCTTTCGCGGACGGTTCCTTATCCCCCAAACCCCCTCCTAGTCTTGATTGTCCTTGTTCCATTACGCTACCCGCCTCCGCTTCGCTCCGGCCCGCTAGGGGTTGTGATAGCGAATGATTTATAGCATTTGTAATTTTCGATTGTCATTTCGACCGCCAGTGGAGAAATCTAAATTTCAGAAGCTAGTCAAATTTATCCTGCCCTAATTTAGGGAAGGTGGCTGAAAGCCGGATGGGTTACTGCATTAATCACTGACGCCCCAAACCCCTAGTTATAAGGAGGATTATTTTAGTAGTTCTTTATGTGCATATCAATAGAAGCTTCCCTAATTTAGGGAAGGTGCCCGAAGGGCGGAGGGGTTACTGCATTATTCATGGACCCGCGCGGAGCGGAAGGGCTTCATCATTCTCGCTACCAGCTAGAGTGAAGGAAGGGGTCTTAGGGGGAATGGTGTGTCCAAGTCTAACTGAGCTCATCTTAACATCAGAAGTATGACCGAAATAGCCAGTCCCCCTAATGCTTTTGCCTACTTTTGACAGCAAAAGTAGTTGATTAATCATAGATGATTAAAGAAAATAATCTTTTTTCAAGAATCATCCAATCCATCATTGTCTATTAATGATATCAACATCCATACTTTTTTATGCAAAAAAGTATGCAAAAAGCATTGGGGACCGGCAGAGACTCACT
>AMFJ01011352.1_pt1 | contig 15088 bp, 11 predicted proteins | sample 427208 | NCBI WGS metagenome assembly AMFJ01 (sample SAMN02954298, study PRJNA114691) | groundwater metagenome | biome: aquatic; feature: subsurface aquifer; material: sediment; isolation source: subsurface aquifer sediment | place: USA: Rifle, CO | collected 2008-08
CATGGCCGGTGCTCGCGAAACCAAGGCGCAGGCCGCCGTCGCGATCGCACGGGCCATCAAGGATTTCGTGGCCCAGCAGGGACCCGAGTCTTCCGTACGCGAAATCAGCGTCGTGACCTTCCGTGATCCGGAAGCGGAGCGGATGCTGAAGGCGGAGCTGCTGTAATGCTCCGGGGGTGTGACCGTGTGATCGCCGAAAGGCGACACGGACTCACAGGGGTCGGTTCTTCGGAGCCGGCCCCAAACCCTTATTTTACGAATTTGGTTTTTCCTTGCCCTCCTGCCTCACTTTGGTGGCCCGATCAATGAACAACTTGGCATTGAGATGATCCACCTCATGTTGGATGACTCTTGCATTGAACCCTTGGAGAAAAAGGGTTTGTTGTTGACCTTTTTCGTTTTCAAAAATAACAGTTAGGCTTTTGTGACGTTTCACCGCTCCCCAGTAACCCGGCAGGCTCAAACAGCCTTCTTCCATCGAGGTTTTTTCTTCGGACGCGTTGAGAATTTTGGGGTTGATGAGCGTTAAAATGATTTCATTTTTAGTGTCCACATTCAAACGGGCCAACGCCAATTGAAGGTTCACTCCCACTTGAGGCGCCGCAATACCCACCCCGTTCAAATCGAACATGGTTTCTTCCATGTCGCCAATGAGTTTTTTCAACTTCTTATCCACTTTTTTAACGGGAGGGGATTCTCCTCTTAAAATAGGGTTTTCAGGTCCTTTTTCAACCGGAAGGATGGCCATAAAAGTGGGGGATAAAATAAAGTAATCAGGTCTTAATGCGACGCTTGTTCCGATTTTAACGATTCTTCAATGAAACCGTCCAGTGCTTCGGGATCCCCTGCCAACACCGCATCCACTTGAGAAGTTTCCTTTTTCGTACGATGGTCTTTGACCATTTGGTAAGGATGCAACACATACGAACGGATTTGGGTGCCCCAGGCGCCTTCCACATGCTCGCCCTTGATGTCTTTCAGTTCTTTCAATCGGTTCTTTTCCTGAATCACCACCAACTTGGACGTGAGCGATTTCATGGCCAGTTCTTTATTCTGGAGCTGGCTCCGTTCATTTTGACACTGAACCACAATTCCGGTGGGCAGGTGGGTGATCCGAACCGCGGAATCAGTGGTGTTCACGCCCTGTCCGCCGTGGCCCCCCGCCCGAAACACATCGATTTTCAGATCCTCGTCTTTGATCTGCAGTTCATTGGCTTCAATTTCCGGCACCACTTCCACCCGACAAAAGGACGTTTCGCGGGTATGTTTAACGTTAAAAGGGGAAAGTCGCACCAACCGGTGCATGCCCGCTTCTTCTTTGAGCAACCCATAAGTAAAATCGCCTTCCACCCGCAGGGTCGCACTTTTAATGCCCGCTTCTTCTCCATCTGATTTTTCAACCAAGCTTATTTTCCATCCCTTGCCTTCCGCATAGCGGGTATACATTCGAAGCAACATTTCGGCCCAATCCTGGGCATCGGTGCCTCCGGCACTGGCATGAAGCGAAAGCATCGCGGGGCTGGCATCGTACTTTCCACTCAAATACAGTTGAATTTCCAAGTCTTGATAGGTTTTTTCCAACCCTTCCACCTGCTTTTTAAGCTCCGCCGCTTCGTCGGGATGCTCCTCTTCATTGATGAGCGTGGCCAGCTCTTGCCCATCGATAAGGTCGGTCTTCAACCGTTTCCATGCCGTTACTTTACGGTCCAATATGCCTTGTTCACGAGCAATGTGCTGGGCTTTTTGGGCGTTGTCCCAAAAACCGGGAGCTTGCATTTCTTCTTCAAGATTTTTAATTTTCTGTTCCAATTCGGGCAACTTCAAAAATTTGAGCCCGTCCTGGACTTTTTTTTCGAGAAGACGTAACCGGTCGAGCAGCTCTTGCATACTTTCATAGGATACCACAAAAAATACGGCAAAAAAGGAGGCCTTGCGTTTAAGATAACACTACTTCGATTTCCAGTCCACACGCATCATCGTGGGTTTTGAGGCGTGGGTTTTTGAGGTCGTGATCCGCTTCCTCAAGTTCTCGAGTGGCGCGCAACAACTCGGCGATACCTCCCTTTTTCAGGGCGAGATTCATGAGCATTCTTCTTTGCAACTCTTTAACCTGTCCGGGGTTCTGTTCATTTTCTTCGGCGGGAGGCAACATGCCATCGGTCATCAGATAGACCTTGCAGCCCGGCTCCAGTTGAATCATTCCGGTTTCAATATATTTCTCGAGAACTTCATTGGATGTGATTCCCTTGAGCATTCCGTAGCCTGTCCCGTCCGGCCGATTTTCCACCTCGTGGTGGTTGTGAGTAATCAAGGCTTGAGATTCGGGATCACTAAATGCCTCCTGCGGAGTAAGGCCTTTTTCATGACAGAGCCTTTGGACCAAACTGATTTCCTGGGCTTCGTACGGCGTGACTTTGTCTAAAACATAATGATGTATGCGCCCGTCGGGTCGTTGGACAACCAATCGGCAGTCTCCGATGGCCGCATAACGGAGTACTCCGGTTTTTTTATTGAGACGTATCGCCACAGCCGCGGCTCCGAATAAATCCAATGTTTTTAAGAAAGTTTCGCCACCTTCTCCTGTCAGAGCTTCGGTTAGGAGACGTGCTTTTTCCGACAAGGCCGTATTCATCTCCAAAAGAGCACTGAGTGGATCTTTAGAAGCCCCGAAAGTGTTGTGGGTTTTGGTTGCCGTTTCGGCGGCAATCTGTCCGGTGGTCTTTCCGTTTATCTTTTGTCCAAAGGTCGAAGCTCCATCCACGACGGTAGCGGAAAGCCAATTCTCGTCTTCGATCACCGAACTTCGGTCTTCGCTCAACTCCGGATCGTCGCCGCGACGCTGATCCCGAACTTCAATCATGATTGTTTTTAAATTTAACAATTCTACGTCTCGTCGGATGACTTCCTCTATTTTTTGATTGATCAGGTGCGCAATGAACGTAGCGGTCTCTACTCCATTAGGTTTTATATAACCGTTTTTTCTCAACCGTTGCTCAAGCTCTCGATCCAACTGTTCCATAATGCGTCTCTCCGTCTGCCAATAGCTCACTCCCGGCGGCAACAAAGACCCCAACACTTTCGCCATCGTGGCATCCGGACGTTTTTCCTCTTCGCGATCCAGTCGCTGAGGCCACGGAAGGATGGCGGTTTCCGCAGTCATGTTGTCGACATAAAAGAGTAAGTTTTGCAAAAAGTCTCCTCGTCCCTGAGCCAATTCCGTCAAAATATATCTTTCTTTGGTGCCTTGCATGATGTGGCGCACCGCGGGATCGATTTGTTCCACGATGGTTTCGGTGGGCATTTCATTTTCAAAATCTTTCGGCTTGATGTCCCGTCGTTTGTCCCAATCGTGCAACGCCGCCGCTCGTTCCAATTGTTCAATTTCTTCCGTAGACAGACCCAGCAATTCCCCCAAAACCCCAACCCCCACCGCTTCTTTGAGCTCATGCTGAATCACATTCAACCATCCGTCCCTTCGGGTCAATTTTCCTTCTTTCATGCCCATTCCCAACTCCTCCGCCAACTCCAATGCCTTGGTTTGAAAATAGCGTCTTTCCACTAGACCGAGATCGTGTGGTTTATTTTCCATTTCTCTCTATTTTACATCTTTATTTATTTTTGTCAATTTAACTCCGTGTGGGGTATGTTATCGACATGTCGATGGCACGAAAAATTCTTTCGAATACCTTCATTCAGATCGGTGGAAAAATCGTAGGAGCGCTGATCAGTGTGGTGATTGTGAAGTTGATCACCAATTTTTTGAGCGTGGAAGGCTATGGGCAGTATGTTTCGGTCTATGAATTCTTGGCTTTCTTTGGGATCATTGCCGATTTGGGATTATTCACGATTGCGGTCCGAGAAATGGCCAAGAATGAGCAACCGCCCGAATTTATTCTGGGGAATATTTTGAGCATGCGGACGCTGTTTTCGCTGGGGGCAATGGGATTGGCTATTCTGGTGGCTTTTATCGTGCCTCAGTATCAGGGAACCTATATCCCGATCGGAGTGGCGATTGCTTCCATCTCGGTTTTTTTCTCTATTCTGAACGGGACGGTTTCGAGTGTCCTTCAAATTCACCTCAAAATGCAGTACCCCACGATTGCTTTGGTCGTGGGTAAAATAGTGAGTGTTGGTTACATGATTTACGTGATTTTGGTTGCGTTTCAAGCGCCATCGGCTGAGGCGTTTTACCAGCTACTCTGGGCGGGCGTGGCCGGGAACTTTTTGATGCTAGTCATCACCTGGTTTTATGCCGCCAAGTACGCCAAAATCCAATTTTTATTCGATTTTTATTACTGGAGAAATACCCTGGTCAAGGCCCTTCCGTACGGGATTGCTTTGATTTTAAACATGATTTATTTCCGGTTCGATTCCATCCTATTGCTGCTACTCAAGGACTCAAGGGAAGTGGCTTATTATGGCGTTCCGATGCGCATTTTGGATATCCTTTCGATCATTCCAGTGTATTTCATGAATTCCGTGCTTCCCGTGTTGACGATCTGTATTAAAGAGAATGTGCAAAAAGCCCAGCAAATCGTTCAGCACTGTTTTGATTTCATGCTGTCTTTGGCGGTTCCCATCGTGGTGGGGGCTCAGGTATTGGCTTATCCTTTAATTTTTATCATCAGTAGTCCGGATTATTTGAGTCGGCTGGGCGACGGTTTTTATGGGTCGGATATTGCCCTTCGCATCTTGATTGTGGCCATGGCTTTTTCGTTCATCAGCTCCATTTTCACCTTCAGTCTCATTTCCATTGGCAATCAGGGAAAACTCCTTTTTATCAGTTTGGGGGGAGCGGTAGTGAATTTGGCGTGCAATTTTATTGTGATTCCACGATTTGGCTTCCTGGGTGCCGCATTCACCAGTGTTTTGAGTGAAGCCTTTATTTTGACTTTTGCCTTCCTCATGCTGCGTCAATATTTTCCTTTAAAGCTCCATTTTGGAGCCGCCTTTAAAATTCTGTTCTCAGCGTTGATCATGGGAGTGGTGGTGTGGGTTTTGAGAGATCCGCTTTATGGGCTTATTGAAAACTTCAACTTCTTGGTGTTGTTGCCCTTGGGGGTGGCGGTGTACGGTTTCATGCTCTGGGCCACCGGGGTGATCAATAAGGAGCGGTTGGCATTGTTGAGGGGGAAATAATTTTCAATTTTAAGGATTTAAAATCCCAATAATTGGTCTATTTTGTGGATGAAGACTCCATAAAATAGACTGAGGCATGACCTTTATGGGAAAATACACCCCAAAGGAGTGGATCGGGAGAAATCAAGAATCAAAGTTCAAATTGACCCTGAGTACCCGGCGAGAACCCAGAAGGTGACCTTTATAGCCGGGAAGAAATCTATCGGAATGTATAAAAGAGTACTCAATTTTAGAGCAGGCATAGAGTGTGTAGGAAGGATTTTTGCCAATTTCTATCCAAGTGAACTGTTGAACTCCATAGAACTTTTCCGGTTCAAACTGTCCCGTATTTTTACGTTTATATTCTTGTAAAGTAGCCAGCCCTCGGCCTGAAATAACGTTTACTCCTAGGGGGATTTGGGTATCATCTCCTTCAATCACCACGGGCTGACCCGCTTCATTGAGAGTACAAACCCGAGTCGCCCTTGACCGAGACTGATCATAATCAAGGCCTTCGCCATCCGGACCAAACGTGTCGCGCGCAGGCTCGGTGCAACCATCTCCCATAACCAATTGACCCGCTTCATTCAACTCCCAAAATTCGCCGTCTTTCAAGGTGGCTAACTCCACTAAAAATGCCTCGATATTTGGAATCGCTTTCACCACGTCTAAACCTGTGCGTACCTTGCCCTTACAGGTACGATCTGTCACAGAAAGCAATTGATGGTCCTAACCAACGGGATAAGGCGCTGGTCTACGTAGTCTAAATCTAACATTTCGAAACGATCGGATGGGAGTTGTTTCACCACCGTTTCTGAGACTATTTTTTGTACGTCAATAACCGGCTTAACCGTTTTTTCATCACTTAAATCTACATCTATCCCGAGCCAACGATCATTTGGGGCTTCGGTACCGATAAGTTCCCACGGTCTACTATCTCCTCCTGGATTTGAAGTCATTGTAATGATGTTAATCTATAAGAAATTATCGTAACATCTTCCTTTATAATAAGCAAATTCCCTCAATGGCATGCATCTCAAAACTCTAAGGATTCACATCTCTCCGTGCCCTTGAGTGATTGCATTTAATTCTTCACCCACTGCTTAAACTTTTCGCCCCGTTCTTTGTAGTTGGAAAACTCTTCAAAGCTGGCGCATGCCGGGGAAAGCAGCACCACATCGCCGGGCTCCGCGATGTGGTTTGCCTGTTCGATTGCTTTATGAAGTGTGGCCACACGAATCACTTTTAGACTGCTTTTTTTATTCTTTTTGAGTGCCCTTACCGTTTCAATGGCTTTGTTCATGCGCTCCGCCGACGCTTTTCCGGTTAAAATCACCGCCTTTAGATTTTTTTGCGCCACACACGCCGCGGCCCACGCCGCAAAATCGCTCTGTTTTTCAGAACCTCCCGCCAGCAGGATGAGGGGTTTTTCAAAAGATCGTATCCCGGCAATGGACGTTTCGGGGGTGGTGGAAAAAGAATCGTTGTAATAGGCGACGCCTTCAACAGTCCCCGCCGGCTCCAGGCGATGCGGAAGTCCCTTGAATCGACGAAGGACGCCGCGTATGGTTTTTGGGGCCAAATCAAAAAGCTGTGCCACCGCCACCGCAGGCAAAATATTTTCCAAATTGTGAGCCCCCAATAAACCGACTTCTTTTTTCGCACCAATCGAAATGGTGTTTTCTTTCGTTTTAAAAACAATGTCCTCTCCAAGCAATTGCGCCCCGCTCTCTAAATCCGATTCGGTGCTCACGGGAACTTTATGCGCTTTTGTGAGCCGGACCAATTCCGTGACTACGGGGTCATCGGCGTTAAAAATCACCACATCCCGATCGGTTTGGTGGGCGATCAAGCGTGCCTTGGCCTGATGATATTCCTGCAAATCTTTATGGTAGTCCATATGTTCCGGTGTGATCCGAAGGAGCACCGCCACATGCGGGCTGTAACGGAGATGCTGGGTCTGAAAACTGGAAAGCTCCAACACCACCACGGATTGCGGGGTGAGTTGATCCAAAAATTCAAGCGGCGGATTGCCGATATTGCCACCAAGGTAAACATCGTAACCCCCTTTTTTTAGCAACCGATAAATGAGTGTGGAGGTGGTTCCTTTCCCCTTGGTTCCTGTCACGCCAATGACGGGACAAGGACAATGTTCCAAAAAATAATCGATCACGGTGGTGAAGGAAAGATGTTTTACTTTTTCAGGAAGAATACCCGGACTTTTGAAAATCAAATCCGCTTCAATACCCCTTTGAAAAACATCGGGGCCCACATGAAATTCTCCCGGATTTTCATTAAAAGAAAGCGTCTCATTTTCATCATAAATAAGGATTTCGGCTTCTTTCGTTTTGAAATAGTCCGCAACCGCTTTTCCCTCCGTACCAAATCCCAGGATGGCAATCTTCATAACTCTATTTTTTATAGACTCCTAATTGTAAATTTTTCAGAAACCGCGTATAATGGAATCGACTAAGAGTATTATTCACACAAAACTTAATAAGTTCAATGTCTCAAAGCAATCCCGGGGGGGAAGAGTCCGATTTTAAGCAGAAACTCAACAATCTTGATCAATGGTTGAAGAATATTGTTCAACCATCGTCTTTGCCGAAAAACAATCCCGCCACACCCACACCGGTGCCCGATCCAAAAGCACCAACCTCATCACAACAACCAAACGCTTTACAACCAAAGAATAAGCGTCCTTTTAACAAAGTTAACAAAAACAGTATGAATACAAATACAAGCGTTGCACCCAATGCCAAACCTTCCTTCTTTAACCGACGAGAAAAAAATGCAAAACCGGCCTTTTTCAAAAAAGGCAAACTCCGCATCATTCCCCTGGGTGGGCTTGAAGAAGTCGGAAAAAATATGATGGTGTTCGAATACGACAAAGACATCATTATTGTGGACATGGGGTTTCAATTTCCCGAAGAAGACATGCTCGGAATTGATTATGTGCTTCCCGATGTTTCTTATTTGATGGAACGAAAACAAAATATTAGAGGTGTTTTTCTCACGCATGGTCACTTGGATCATATTGGGGGGATTCCGTATCTGTTACCGCGACTCGGATTTCCGATGGTCTATGGCGCACCCTTGACTATGGGATTTGTCAAAAAACAATTGGAAGAATTTCGCTTGAACGCACTCGCTCGTACGCGGGTTTTCGATCCCAAAGAAAAATTTCGGTTGGGGGCGTTTGAAGTTTCTTTTTTCCGAGTGAACCATAGTATTCCCGATGCGGTTGCTGTTGTGATTGACTGTCCCGCGGGACGCATTGTGCATACCGGCGATTTTAAATTTGATTTTAGTCCGGCGGATCAACGTCCGGCGGATTTTCAAGAAATCGCTACGGTGGGTAAAAAAGGGGTGATGGTCTTGGTTTCGGATAGCACCAACTCGTTGGAACCTGGGCAAACCACCTCCGAAAAAGTGATTGCCGAAAACTTGGATGACATCATTCGAAAGGCCACGGGGCGATTGATTATTACGTCATTTTCCTCCTTGATCGGACGGCTCCAACAGATTATGGATTCTTCTATGAAGTACCGTCGCAAAATTTTCTTGAGTGGTCGCAGTATGGCCACGAACATTAAAATCGCCCAACAGTTGGGGTACATTAAAGTTCCTCGAGGGGTGATCATTGATATTCGAGATTTGAAACGTTTTCCGGATGATGAGATCATTATTCTAACCACTGGAAGCCAAGGAGAAGACATCTCCGCCTTGGCTCGCATGGCGATGGATACGCATCTTCAAGTGAAGATTGGGAAGGGGGATACGGTCGTGCTTTCTTCGTCTCCGATTATTGGAAACGAGGGGGCGATCAATAAGGTGATCAATAACCTCTGCCAACGGGGCGCGAAAGTGATCACAAACAATGAGATTGATGTGCACACCTCGGGTCATGCCAAACAAGAGGATTTAAAACTGATGATCAAACTCATCAGCCCTAAATACATGATTCCGGCTCATGGGGATTTGTACATGCGCATGGCGCATCGCGACCTTGCGGTCCTATGTGATGTTCCTGAAAAAAATGTATTTCTATTGGATAATGGCGCCGTGGTGGAAGGGGACACCAATGGAGAATACCAAAAAACAAAAGAAAAGGTGCCTGCGGAGTACATCATGGTGGAAGGACCTGAAAAGTCCCAGGTCGAAGGAAGTGTGTTGATGGATCGCCATTTGATGTCTGAAAACGGCGTCCTAATTGTGACCTTGGTGATCTCAAAAGCCACCGGTCTTTTGTCTCAAAAACCGGAAGTGGTTAGTCGTGGCTTTGTGTTTATGGATACCTCGAAGCAAGTTTCTGAAAAGGTGGTTCAGGAAGTGGAAAAAAGTTTTCAACAGTTCATCCAAAAACCAACCGGGAACAGTGGGGATAAAAGGAAAGACTTAGAACATCACATCCATCACTCCTTGGATCGTTTCTTGGTACGGTTATTGGACAAACGGCCCATGGTGATGCCTGTAGTGATTGTGCAATAATTAATCACTCCCTCTCAATTCGGGTGGGATAGATGACCGGAGTAAGTTTTTTGGTTAAACGTTCAAGATTGGTTTGATATTGATTGCGTAAACCCGTATTGAGTTCTTCGGTTTCTTCAATTCCTGAATCTTTCAAAAATGATAAAAATCGTGCGGTGATCAACATCCATTCAATATAAACTCCGTCCAATGCATCATCCACTCCCATTTTAAATAAGGCGTGGCGATCCCCCCACCGCGCACTCTCCCGTTCATACCTTTCATTGAATTCGTCCTTTACTTTTTGTTGGGTGCGCTCAAATTCGGTGGGGTATTTTGTTTTCAATTGAACCACTTGGTCCACCAATTCATCGATACTTTTAAGAGTTTCTGCTCCCATAATTTATTAGGTAAATAAATAAATAAACACACCCATTGTAGCGAATAATATTAACAATAAAATAGAATTATTCCAATACCCCACTGGTAAGCCGATCAAATCCTCATTTTCCGGTTTTACCCAATTTAAGGTTAAAAAAGAAATACCCAAAACGGAATTGTTTTGAAGAAAAGTTGGAAACACAAAAATAAGCTGTGGATTCTTTAATAATAGTTTTGTTGGAGTTTTTAGTTTTTAGATATTTAGGTGATAACTATGAAGAAATTATGCACAAAGAGTGCACAATAAATTAGGAGTTTTTAAGAAACAATAATGTGCTCTTTGTTTTATCCGCTTGTGGAAGGGATTGGATTTTATAAAAGTTTTCCAGAATTTTTGAATTTTGGTGAGTTAAAATGGCTTATGGCTTTGTGAAAATTTAAATTATTTCCCCCCTTACTACTTTATACTATTAATTCTATATATTTATATAAATACAATAGAAAGGAATTGTGTTTTTTGAATAGCAACCTATAATAAATTCAATTAAACTTAATTTTTATGAAAGTTCGTTGCCGACAAAAAAATTTAGCCCTCGCTCTTAATTTAGTGAATCGCGCCGTTAGTCCGAATAATACCCTTCCGGTTTTAAATAATATTTTAATCAAAGCCGAAGGAAAGCATTTGTATTTTTCCGCCACCAACCTCGAAGTGGCGATTACTTATTTTATTGAAGCTGAAGTTTTTAATGAAGGAGCGGTTACCATCCCAGCAAAATTAATTACAAGTTATATTTCTTTATTGAAAGATGAAGATGTGGATCTTAAATTGGAAGAAGGACTGAATCTTTCCATTAAAACCCCTCTTTCCAATACAAAAATTAAAGGAATTGATTCTAGTGAATTTCCTTTAATTCCCGAACTTCAAAAAAGTGAACATTTCAATATCCCAGTTTCTGTTTTTGCCCACTCTATTCAACAAACCGTTTTTGCCGCTTCAACCAATGTGGCACGTCCTATTTTAACCGGTGTTCTTTTTCGTTTTAAAAAAGAAGAATTGGTGATGGTTGCTACGGATAGTTATCGTTTGGCGGAACAAAAAATCACCATTAAGAAACTCGAGATGGAGGAACTAAATTTTATTGTTCCCGCCAAAACCATTGCCGAATTGGGTAAGATTCTATCCTCATTTGAGGAGGCGACAGTCGAGTGTCAATTCACTAAAAATCAAGTTCTTTTTTCGGTTGAAAATCTTAAATTTATTTCCCGTTTGATCGAAGGAGTTTTTCCGGATTATGAAAAAATCATTCCACAACAATCCAAAACCACTGTGGATATAGAGATTAAAGATTTTATTTTAGCGGTTCGAAAAGTTAGTCTTTTCGCAGAAGAGACCAATAACAATATTAAAATTTCAGTGACCAATAATGGGAAATTAATTGTATCTACCAGTGAAACTCAAATCGGAGAAGGAACGGCGGAGGTGGATGTGGCTGTTGAGGGTGAAAATAACCAAGTGGCGCTCAATGCACAATATATTTTAGATGTTTTGAATCACCTTGAGGATGATCATATCTTTTTATCTATTGACAATAAAATCTCTCCTGTTACGATAAAGCCCTCAAAAAAAGAGGCGAATTATACGCATGTCATTATGCCCCTAAAACTGTAATACTCTTTTGGGTATACCTTTTATGAGATAGTTCAAGAAACACTTTTATACAGTAAAATTTTATTTTTTCGTTTGTGAAGTTTCCCCATCCTCGCAATCAAAAAGTCCTGGAACTTTTTGCAAATCATCGCTATGTCACTCTTTCTGGTGCTGGAAATTTTTCTTCCAAAACTTTTGTTGTATCCGATATTTTGGATCAATTTCCCGACCTCAATAAAGTGCTTTGGGTGGTGAATGATTATGGGCAACAAGAGAGTATTGTTCAAGCTTTTCAGGATTGGACCCCCTTTAAGGTGGAAACATTGGAAAAGAATAGCGCGTATTCCAAGGTAATCCGCGCCCTTTCTTCTTTGCGAGATAACGAGCGTGTTGCTTTGGTGATCACTTATGAACAGCTTTTAAACCTTTATCCTTCTAAAAAAGAACTTGAGCGACTTATTTTATCGCTTTGCGCTAAAGATGAAATCAATGCGGTGGAGTTGTTTGAAAATTTGATTCAGTTGGGCTACTGCGTTTCGGAAGATCCTTATTTGCAACCCGGGAGTTATCTTCGCCATGGGGATGTATTGGATGTTTTTCCGATCAATAGTCCCCATCCGTATCGGATTGAATTGGAGTTTGATCAAATTGTAAAAATTTACACCTACAACCCTACCGATCATGGTGTTTTGGAAAACTTCAAATCGGTTCAATTGGTTCCATTAAAACCATTGGAGTTGAAAGCGTCTTTGTTGGAGTATTTGGACAAAGGCTCTTTATTGATTGAGGATGAATTGGATTTGAGTGAGGAGTTGTATAAGGCTGTGGAAGCTCAAATCAAACAACGGAGCAATGCCGTGGCCTATGTGTTATTTACCTCTTTTCTTGAGGAGAATGACTATCATGAACATCTTCATTATCTTTCGGTGTTGAAGTATCAAAATCGATTGGACTTTTTGGATAATATGCGTGAGAAAGTAGGCTTTCATTGGCGAGTTTACCTTTTTACAAAAAATACCGATGAGATCAAGGCACTTCTTAAGGAACGCAATTTGTCGTATTCTGAAAATCCTAAAGATATTCGTGCCAAATTGGGAAATATCGTGCTCTTTGATTTGGAAAAAGAAGAACATTTTCCGCATGCGTTTCAAAATCCCCACCTTAAGTTTTGTGTGATTACCGACCGCGAAATTTGGGGACTTCGGGAAGGAGCCCATCGGGATCAAGCCCAGCACGCTATCTATTTGGATTTTTTAACCGGATTAAAGCGCGGAGATTATGTGGTGCATTCCGATCATGGAATTGCTTTTTTTAACGGTCTGGATAAGCGCACCATTGATGAAGTGACTCGTGAATATCTGATGTTGTGTTATGCGGAAAATGATAAACTTTTTGTGCCTATTGATCAGGCGGATAAGGTGAGTAAATTCATTGGTTCCGGGGATCAAATTCCTAAGCTCACTCGTTTGGGTTCCACGGAATGGACGACCATTACGAATCGAGTTAAAAAAGAGACGCAAGAAATTGCCAAGGAATTATTGACCCTTTATGCCCAACGGGATCAGGCCAAAGGGGTGGCTTTTAAAGAGGACAATGATGTACAACGCATTTTTGAAGAGCAGTTCATGTATGAAGAAACCCCGGGTCAGATCAAAGCCATTCGGGATGTGAAAAAGGATATGGAAACGCCTAAGCCTATGGATCGCTTGGTGTGTGGCGATGTGGGGTTTGGAAAAACCGAAGTTGCCATGCGCGCCGCATTTAAAGCGGTTCAAAATGGATGTCAAGTGGCGGTGGTTTCGCCGATCACGATTTTGGCGGATCAGCATTTTCATTCGTTCACCAAGCGCATGGAAGGGTTCAATATTCGCATTGAAATGTTGAGTCGCTTTCGAAGCCCCGCTGAACAGCGTGCGATTGTTAAAAAAATGAAAAACGGGGAGATTGATATTGTGATCGGTACGCATTGTTTGCTTCAGCCGGATATTGGATTTAAAGATTTGGGTCTCGTGATCATTGATGAAGAGCAACGGTTTGGGGTGAAGCAAAAAGAACGTCTTAAAGAGTTGCGAACCGAGGTGGATATTTTGACCCTTACCGCGACGCCCATTCCGCGAACGTTGAATATCAGTTTGCACGGACTGCGCAACATCACCACCATCACCACGCCGCCACCCGGACGTTTGCCGGTGGTGACCGAAGTGCGTCGTTTTTCATTTAATTTGATTAAAGAAGTGATTCAGCGTGAGTTGGATCGTGAGGGGCAAGTTTATTTTCTTCACAACCGTGTCGAAACCATCGAAGAAATGGCACAACGTTTGCGTACCATCCTTCCGAAGGGGCGTTTTGTGGTGGCACATGGAAAGTTGAGCAGCACCGACTTAGAGGAGCGTATTTTGGCTTTTAAGGACAAAAAGTATGATGTACTCGTGAGTTCCACCATCATTGAAAATGGAATTGATCTTCCGAATGCCAATACGTTGATCGTGAACAAAGCGGAAAAATTTGGTTTGGCGCAGCTTTACCAGTTGCGCGGCCGGGTGGGACGAGGAAAAACGCAAGCCTACGCCTACTTTTTGTACCACGCGCAACGGTTGCCGATTGATGCCAAAAAGCGTTTGCGGGCGATTGTTGAGGCGTCCGAATTGGGCGCAGGGTTTCAAATTGCCATGAAAGATTTAGAGATTCGAGGGGCCGGAGATATTTTGGGTGCCAATCAGCATGGTGCCATTAATGTGGTGGGGGTGAGCCATTTTATTCGTATGCTCAATAAGGCGGTGGAAGATTTGAAAGAAGGACGCCAGACCAAAACCACGGAGGTGCCGCAGGAAGTTTCTATTGAGATTCCGTTACCGGCTTTCATTCCGGATGATTACATCGTCAGTTCCAAGGATAAAATTGGGGTGTATCAGCGTTTGGCGGCGGCGGATAACTTCGGTTATTTGGAAGAATTGGAGCAAGATTTGATCGAGGATTATGGGCGCATGCCAAAGGAGGTCGCGAATTTGTTTCATGTTTTGGAGTTGAAATTATTGGCTAAGAAAGCTTATCTGACCAATATACGGGCAGAAAATATTCATGGTAAAGGTGAACGCCAGTTGATTCTTTCGATGTCGGATCTTGTCCGGCCCGAAAATATTTTGAGTTTGTTGGAATACAATTCCAAGTGGTTGGTGAGTGGAAGTAAGCTTAAAATTAGCTTTGAAGTGTTGGGCGTGAGTTGGGTGGATGAATTGAAAGAATCGCTGCGTCGTTTGGGGAAAAAGATGAAGAACTTACCGGGGGAGAAGGTGCAAAAGTAAAATGCATATTTTTCGCTAGTATTAAACACAAATTGCGTTTTTTTGCGAATTGTTTTACTATGGAAACGTATTCGTTCTTTTACAACTTGGGGATGTACAGGCTTTGACAGGGATTGCTCTGTCTTTTCACCGCCATTACGGGATGCACGGTCTCCCGTAAAGCCCGCCT
>AMFJ01007676.1_pt1 | contig 15069 bp, 21 predicted proteins | sample 427208 | NCBI WGS metagenome assembly AMFJ01 (sample SAMN02954298, study PRJNA114691) | groundwater metagenome | biome: aquatic; feature: subsurface aquifer; material: sediment; isolation source: subsurface aquifer sediment | place: USA: Rifle, CO | collected 2008-08
AAAAGTGACTGTTTAAACAGTCACTTTTTTTGTTGAGGGTTAGGGTCGTGTCTGGATTGTTACGTGAATACAGGGTTGAGGTGTGTGTTGGAGTGTCGGGTTCATAAACAATTAGCAAAATATTTATGAAGTTTATTATGTTTGGGTTAATAATTAAATTTTCTCATTAAGTGCAATAATAAAAATGGTTCATTTATATTATTTTTATCAATTACATTTTTACCTTTCGATATAATAAATAATCCTGAATAATACAAATTGCTTATTTTGATCTTGTATATTTACAATTATAAACAATGTAGAAATAGATTACATATTGTGGTGTTTCAAGAAATGATTAAATTGTGAATGACAATGCAAACCAACTTCAAGATTCGTGGCTTTGCTCAGAGTGACTCGAGAACGATAGTAAGATGTCGGGATAGCAATACTACAATATTTCAGCAAAAAAAAATAAAAGACTGATTAGATCAGTCTTTTATTTTTAATATATAGGGTCTATCTATACATTCTGTACAACTAGTTTTAGGTGAGAATTCTGAACAGGTTTTTTCTCTGATTTAAGCTCGCCTATTCTTTCTAGAACATATGGGATATTTACAGAGTTTGGCTTGATTTCCATATATTTCCTATAAAACCTTATTGCTTCACTTTTAGCATTCATTTTGTCATAAGCTACGGCTATACCCAGATAAGCTCTGACAAAGTCAGGATTGATTCTTATTAACTCTTTAAAAATCTCTACTGCAGCTGTCAACATGCCAAGCCGGATGTATAAACTGCCCAAATTATTATATGCTGCTATGTAAGAAGGCCTTTCTTCAATGATTTTCTGGTATATCTTCATAGACATATCAATTTCATTGCTTAATTCATGAACTACAGCCAATTGAAATTGAGCTTCTATGTAATTTGGGTCGATTTTTATTGCTTTATGCAGTTCTTTTTGTGATTTTGATAGTTTACTGGCCTGATAATAGCAATAACCAAGCTCATATCTTATTGCCTTATCAAATGGTCTTAGCTTTTTTGCTTTTTCAAATGATTCAATAGCACTTTCAATATAGCCTATTTGCTTATAGGATAAGCCCATACCTTTGTATGCTTCATAATTCGAGTCATCATAAGCAAGTGCTTTTAAGTATTCATCTATGGATTCCCATAAATAATTTTTAATTCTCAAGGCATCAGCTTTAACACAGTGATCATATGCAGGCGCATTAAGAATTTTCTCCGGCGTTTCTATTTTGTTTATAAGCCTATTCATGTTATTTTCGTTAAAATTTCTGGTTGAAATCCCCATGACATCCGATCCCCTAAATACTCTTCCCCTTGAATATAATCTTATTATTTTTATTTCAGCTTTTAAAAAACTTAATTTAAGCTATTTAATTAAAATAATTTCTTTTTTAACAAGGATTAAACTTTGTTATAGAAAGATTACCTAGTACCATTTTATTTATTTTTCAGAAAAAATGAATCGACCAGCTGATTTAAATTACTGATTGCATGGTCTATTTTATGTTAAAATATAATTGATCGTGCTACGCGGGGAGCTAGCGATACCCTGAACCTGCAATCGCTATAGCAGGGTGGACAGCCCACCGTGAGGCTTGATCGGTTACGGTCGACGACCTTGTATGGTCGTTGAAGACTGGGTCTGACGCGGCGAAAGCTGGTGAATCTTGTCAGGGCGGGAACGCAGCAGCAATAAGCCATAACTTTCGGGTGTTGTCAGAGTGCTCGGTTGGAGATCATACAAATCGTACCACGTAACTGGTTCTGTCGATGGTGGGGCACGGTCATTTATTATAATTTCGGCATTAGAATCTAAAATTATGAGTAGCTTGTGGGTATGAAACACGAAAATCTCGTTAAAATTTATCACCATGATACCGATTGCTATAATGTTGTATGGCATGGTGCTTATCTCAAATGGTTTGAAATAGGTAGAATTGAGTTATCTCAGCTAATTGGCATTGATTTTAGAACCCTTGATGAAATGGAGATTTTACTACCTGTTGTTGAGTTAAACTGCCGATATAAATCTCCTGCAAGATTGTTGGATGAGATTCTTATTACAACTGAAATAAAAGAGTTAAGACCTGCCAGTGTAGCTTTTAGTCATAATATTACCAATATTTTGACAGAAAGCCACATATTGAGTGCTGTATCTACTATAGTAACTACTGATAAAAACGGTAAGTTATTAAGAAAAATGCCTCCATATCTTTATGATAAATACAATAAAGTTATAAATATTACTAATAATGAAGTTTTAAGTTCGAAATAGCATGATTACAAAGAAAAAAGAAATAATTGAAGAGTTTAGAAAAAAAGGATATAGAATAACACCTCAAAGAGAGCAAATACTCGAGCTATTTCTCGAATTGCCAGAAGGTGATCATTTAAGCGCCGAGGAATTGCAAACATTAATGCAGGATAATGATATAAGAGTCAGTCTTGCTACTCTGTACAGGACGTTAAATTTTCTTGCCGGAAATGGTTTTCTTAGAGAATTAGACTTTGGAGAAGACCATAAGCATTATGAGCTTACAACTAACCAATATCATCATCACCTAATTTGTAATAAGTGCGGTATTACCATTGAATTTAATAATGAAAAAGTGATTAATCTGGCAAAGAACGTTGCTGAAGCGCAGAATAATTTTATAGTCTTAGATTACCAGCTTAAAATATTTGGTTTATGCCAGAACTGTCAGGATTCCAATTAGACCATAAATATCTGCAACATTTTTCTTAGGTGCTGTTCTATTCTTTTTACCATGCATAATTCTGATTTTAGAAAGACTTCATAGCCATCATATATTCCATGACAGATATCTTCTCTTTGTTTATCCAATAAATCAGTAAGTTCTTTTTCCAGAAAATGTGTTAAATCTTTTCTGTCAAAATTCTTATTTTCTAAAATTATTGGTTTACCAACTTCTATAAATGCTTCGGGCCTGTCTTCCCTTATAAAATTATATCTATGTGCTATAGGAATTAAATTTACTCCATCAAGCTTTTTACATATATAGGCTATTCCATTTGCCAGCTCAATAGGTCTGTAGTCTGGGGGCATTACTTTACCCTGTGGAAATATCCAGATTCCATTATCAGGATTTTTTAATACTTCTGCAGAGTAGTTAAGCGCTTTGATGGCTGATTGAGGAGAGTCTTTTTCTATTGAAAAAGCACCTACTCTTGATAAAAGTGGAAAACGATACAATTGTTCTATCATCATATGCATTTTAGTTTTAAACATTTTTCTGCATAATAAATATCCAATCTGCCCATCCCACCAGCAACAATGGCTAGCAAATAATATATTTCCATAGTTAGGATTTCTCAAGTTATAATTTTCTGCATTTTTGACTTGTATTGAATAAAATGCTTTTTTGAGCATTGATGAAAAGCCGTAATCAAACATTGCCAGCCAGAATGGATTTAATCTGGTTGGAATAGCAGGCATGGAATTTTGTGATTTTGAAAAATCACTATTTTTTATAGCTTCTGTGCTTTTCATTACTCTCTAACTTCTATTACCCTACGGACTTATTATTTATAATTATATTTCAGCTTTTGCTTTTTAAAATTCCCTTTATGATTAAGGTTAATCCGTATTATTGGAGTTACTCCATGTGTATATAAATTGCTTTTTCTGCATAAATTCTGTCAGCAGATAATTAGCCTATACAGATGTATAGGCTAATTTACATTTGGTATTTAAATTAATTATTTGTATAAAGGATCTTGTCCTTTGCCGTTAGGTAAAATTATATTTCTTAAAACCTTTGATTCCCTTAGTTCATCAAGAGCAGTGTTTATGTCTGCAAGTTCATATTTCTTGGCAATTAGTTGATCGAGCTTAATTTTCCCATCTTTAACCAGACTTATTATTTTAGGATAATCACTTGGCGCACAACCAATTGAACCAATAATTTCCTGTTCAAAAAACATAATTTTTGCAGGATTAATAGTGATATTTTGGTTGGTATACCCTATTACACAAAGTCTGCCTGCTAACCCTAACGATTTATAGGCATTTTCTATAGTTTCAGACTTGCCTATTACTTCAAAAGCTATATCAACAGGCCCGCCATTTTGTTTTAAAAAGTCTTTAAGCTGTATTTCATTTGGATTGACAGTGTGTTTAGCACCTAGTTCTTTTGCTATTTTAAGCTTATTACTATCTATATCACAGGCTATAACTTCTGCTTCAATCATAGCTGCAATCTGGACTACATTTATACCGACTCCTCCACAGCCAATAACTAGTACTCTGTCTGTAGATTTTACTTTAGCTCTATTTACTACGGCATGATATGGCGTTGAAATAGCATCAGCTATGATACAGCCTTCTTCTAATGGGATTTCATCAGGCATTGGAATTACATCTTTAGCCGGGACTTTTATATATTGAGCATAAGCGCCATCTATACTATTGCCAAGCATCAGCATTTTTTTGCATATATTCTCTCTGCCACTTTGGCATGGTTCACAGGTTCCACATGTAAGTACTGCCGGAAGCAAAACCCTATCACCTTTTTTAAAGCTGGAGCTATTGGATTTATCAATAATTCCGCTTGCTTCATGCCCTAAAATCATAGGTGGTTTTTTAAAAGTCGGCACACCATGATCCAAATAATGAAGATCAGTATGACATACTCCGCAGGCGACCACTTTAACCAGAACTTCATTTTCATTGATTGTCGGTGTTGGAATTTCTTCTATTATTAGAGGTTTGTTAGCTTCTTTAAATATTGCTGCTTTCATTGGTATTACCTTTACTAGTCAATTTTTTAAAGTGTAGGGTGCGCATTGCGCATAGTCTAAAAGCTGGTGCGCTACTTAATCAATAATCAGGGAAATAATACCAATATTGATGACTTATAATAGTGGTTATGCCACCGCACCCTACGAGTAGATTTTTAGAAATCTATGTAACTGTTGGATTGTAATTATAAGTTGAAATCATATCTTTTAGATAAAAAGCATCTTCCATAACTCCTGATAATTCAGTTAAGAGTCCTAATACTCCTCTGATACCCATATTAGGCCAGGGAATGAAATTGTACTGGTTAAAGAAGTAAAATCCGGCCAGTGATAGGTGTGGGATTTTGTGACCGATGCATAGTGGTTTATCGTGTATAGACCCTATAGCAAAATCAACCTGCGCTTCTTTAATAGAGTTTCCATAATCAAAATAGCTTGGATTTTTTAGTACAGTAAATTCAACATTCCCTTTAAGTGGCTCTAATAATTCTAGCGCTTCTTCCATAGCTTTGTCAGTTTCAGCTATAAGGCCTATTACCTTTGGGATTATTCCAAAATCCCAGTATAAACAACGGGCAAGAGAAGCTCCGAATTTGGCATGAGCTAGAATTGATACGTACTTACCGTGCATTAACGTGGACATCCAGCTAAAATTATAGTTATATTTTAGCTGTTTATTGACCAATTTTTGTTCTTGTTCCAGTAATTCTTTTGCTTTTTCTGTATTTCCAAATTGTTCTGCAAGCTTCAATAGCCATTCTTCTGTATTTGCAATACCTATAGGCAATGGAAGATTCACATTCAGCGTTTGTATATTTAGATTATTGCTGTATTTTTCAAAGTTTTCCAGTTTTTCACTTGATAAGATATAGTTTATTTGAGATTCAGCAAATTTTTCCATATCACTGTATTTTAAATTTCTTGCAAGATTCATATTTACAGGAATTTGCGCTTCTTTCATTAGTCTAACGATTTCATCCGTATCGTTGGTCCAGTTTTTTGATCCCAATAAATAAGGGGCTATTATGTTTATCCCTGATTGTGAATCAGATGAGGCTTGATCCTTGATTAAAGATGTTAAAGCTGCATCGGTCCCGTGAACCAGTCCCCCGGCAAACCCCGGTGTATCAAGAGCTATTATCTTAACACCTGTTTCTTGTGAAACGACTCTCGCTGCTGTTTGAATATCATCTCCTACAATAGAAGTTGCATCGCTGGTGAATATAAATACAACATCAGGAGGCCTGTTTTTTGTTAGTGACTGCCCGATTATATCTCTTAAAGTTTTAAAAAGCTTGTCCATGCCCCCTTGAATGCAGTCAGATTCATTCAATCCGGTTGGAATAATTGGAACATAGCTACCACCAGGGATCTGATCAGATCTAAAATGTATAGCTTCAATGTTACAGCCTGCGATTCCGTGAAATATAACAAGCGCATTTTTAATACCGGTAGCTGTTAAGGTTGCCCCAATAAAACTTCCCGGACCCATTAAATCGTTATATGTATGCTGGCAGTCTTTTATCTGCATTTATTTACCTCTTATTGATTTGTTATATTGATGAATCTGCTTCTGTAGGAGCCTCTGCAAGACTTAACTTTGTTAAGTCGAGGACAACGACGGAGTAAGCAAGTTCATCATAATTTATTGGGTATATCATTGAATTCATAAAATTCACCATGAACTCTACCATAAAGAGTGGGTTTATTACCTCTTTGTGCTGCTTGTATAGCTTCTATTATATTTTGAGCCAGTGCTTTTGCACCTTTAAAGCCTACTCCACGCCCCGGTGCATTGATAACTCTTCTTAAATGCACACCTGTTTCAACTCTTGGAATATCGCAAGCATCAAATATGCCTGATCTTGCCATAGGAAAAACATCTTCTGTGAAATAAACATACTGATCTTTATCCAGTCCCAGATCATCAATTACATGATTGATGTTTACGGGCTGCTGATAGGCATAGCTTCCTGCAAGAATCTGAGGGTCAAAGCCGTCCCAGAGAAAATAATTTAAATCCATAGCTTTTGCCTTAAGCTCAAGCGGGTGTAACCCAAATAAATATGGAGTCATTCCAATTTCTTGTAGCATTCTGGCTAGTGCCATAGGTCTTGCAAAAGCAGTTTGAGAATTTCTTCCACATTCTATAAGAGCAGCTTTCCCTTGTACCAGTCTTTTAACTTCATCATATATTGGAGAAATTTCTTCTATTTCTTTTTTTATAAGTATTTCTGCTTCTTGCTGTCTGTCCATAAACTCAGCAAGCTCTCTTATCCATTTAGATGTAACTTCAATGCCTATCGGTATAGCATGCTTCATATATTCAGTGCCAAATTTTTTATTCATTCTTTCAGCTAAAGGAAATCCCCAGGTAGGACAGCTTATTACATTTACTTTTGCTTGTGGTGCAGTCTTTATATATTCATAATTACCTGATACCACGACTCTATGCAATTTCAGGTTTAATGCTTCTATATATCTTACTAATTCTGTTGCATCATCGGGGTATTTTCCACGTTTTTGCATTCTTTTGACGCAGAAATTTTCCTTATATTGTCCCAGCAAATTAACAGAATCTTCCAGAATTTCTTCCGGTTCTTCCATCATATTTGCATAGTTAATAGCACATTCTTCTATTGATTTACCCAGCCATGGCGCAGTGAAGCCTGCTGCTGGAATATAACTAATCTTTGCGGAGCAATCTTTTTGCGTCGTATTAATAATCATGTCTATATCATCTGCAATAAGAGCAGTGGAACATGTATCAAAAACACATATATGCTCAGGCTTATAGTCTTTATCAACTTCAAGCAAAGTTTTTATTAGAGCATCATTTCCTCCGGTAATCACAGCATTTTCATCTATATTTGTACAGGGCATATGCAAAAACGGATTGCCGTAATATAAGGAATAGTCTGTAGAAGTAAAATTTCTCACTGCCCAGCCACAGTTTGAAGGACCATGAATTACTGCAACTGCATTATTCACCATTGCATAGCTGGTAACAGCCATTATCAATCTACACCATAAGCCTTCATAACCGGGAAATTTATCTTTAATATCACAATTTGAGCCTAGTGGAGGAGTTTCATTAAATAATTCTGAAACTTTTGTCCATCTGTACCCTGCTTTTGCCAATTTTGATTGTTTTATCTTTGATTGCATATCTACCTGCTTAATATTGATATGGGATTATTTAGCATTTACAATGGAGTCACCTTGAAAATGCGCAGCAATTTTCACAGTGACGAAATAGTGTGTCTGACTGTATTTAAGTCAATATTTGAATATCTCTTCATTAAATCCAACAATTCCTGTTTTGATAATGCATTCGGAATAAGTCTTTCCTGATTATTCAGTATTTTGTTTGCCAGTTCAAAATAATTTTTTGCCTGTTCTGACTCAGGATAAGCTTCTATGACAGTTTGCCCTATAAGCTCTGATTTTTGGACGTAATCAGATCTTGGTATATGGTGAATTATTGGTACATCAATTAATTGCGCAAATTCTTCTATGATCTCTTTTTCATACTGTACATTTCTTAAATTACTAATAATGCCGGCCACTCTTGATTTTAGCCCTTGTTCAGCAAAAAGTTTGATACTTACAGCAATGTTATTTGCAGCATAAAGTGCCATATACTCTCCACTTGTGACTATATAAACTTCTTGAGCATAACCCTGTCTAATTGGTTGGGCAAATCCACCACAAACGATGTCTCCAAGTACGTCATAAACAGCAATATCTATGTCGAGTTTTTCAAGAATTTTATATTGCTCGATAAGATTTAAAGCTACCAGAACACCTCTTCCGGCGCATCCCTGCCCGGGAATTGGCCCGCCTGATTCAATGCATACTATATCATTAAATCCTCTATAAATAGCCTTATAAATTGATTCTTCTGAATTTCCATGCTCTCTGACTATCTCTGAGATAGTAGAGATAAAATTTCCACCCATTAGTGTGTTTACAGAATCAGCCTTTGGATCGCAACCTATCTGTGCAGGCTGCAATTGCAGCTGGCTAAAAGATGCTGTTAAATTGCTTGATAAGGTAGATTTTCCTATTCCACCCTTTCCATATATAGCTATTTGTCTAATAGTATTGCTCATTAATATTTCCAGCTTTCTCTTTGCTTATATAATAGAGTAAAATTTTATATGATTCAACATTTGACCAGAAAGCTTAACAAATAAAAAAGATCGGACATGCCGATCTTGAGTCAAAAACAGTTTATGAGTGAGAGTGGAATATGCACATTCTTAATATAATCAAAACACTCACATTCAAGATATTCCCCGATTAGTCATTTACTTAGGTTATTCATGTTTAATAGGGTTATTAGTCATGGTTTTCTTTGCAATGAAAAACACCTCCTGTTTAGGAGGTGTAATATTAAAGTAAATAATAGAATTAACGTTTTGAGAATTGGAAACGCTTTCTTGCACGCTTGCGACCATACTTTTTACGTTCTTTAACTCTTGGATCTCTGGTTAAGAGTCCTTCTGGTCTTAAAATACCTTTAGTTTCAGGATTTTGCATTAATAATGCTCTTGATATACCGTGTCTTATTGCACCAGCTTGTGAACTTACGCCGCCACCAACAACTTTAACTCTAACATCAAATTTAGTTTCATTTTCTGTTAAAACAAGCGGTTGGTAAATCATCATTTCAAGAGCTGCACGATTACCGAAATAATCTTTAGTTGTTCTATTATTAATAAAGATTCTACCTTTTCCTGGAACTAATTTAATACGTGCTATAGCACATTTTCTACGCCCAACTCCAGTAGCTACTACTTCTGGCATTATTTATTAACCTCCACATTATACTCGATTGGTTGCTGTGCTTGATGAGGATGTTCTGGTCCTGCATATACTTTTAATTTTTGGAATTGCTGATCACCTAATGTATTATGTGGTAACATACCACGAACAGCTTTTTCTATCGCTCTTGTAGGATGCTTTTTCATCATATCTTTAAAACTGATTGAGCGAAGACCTGATGGATAACCTGTGTGGTGATAGTAAATTTTATCTGTTTCTTTACTGCCTGTTACTGTAATTTTGTCTGCGTTAACTAATATCACAAAGTCACCAGTGTCAATGTGTGGTGTGTATTGTGGTTTATGCTTACCTCTTAAGAGATTTGCAACTTCTGTTGCTAAACGGCCCAATGTTTTGTTTGTAGCATCAATTAAATACCATTTTGCTTCAACTTCATGAGGCTTTGCAGAGTAGGTTTTCATTATAAATGGCCTCCATTATTAAATAGTCGGATATGTTATACTTTTTACCGTAATATACTGACATTAGTGTTAAACCCTCTGGTCTTGCAGTAGGGCCTGCTTTAGTTCTGTCTTTTGCATTTAGAACTTCAAGCATATATTCTGCAGGAAAAGTTCCTTTTCCAATGCTAATTAGTGTTCCTATAACGATTCTTACCATATTATATAAGAATCTGTTTGCAATAATGTCGATATGAATAATATCTGCTTCTGACTTGCACTGTGTATAGATTACAGTACATTCTGTTGCAGAGTTAGTACTGTTTGCACTCTTAAAACTGCTGAAATCATGACTTCCAATTAGAAAACTTAATGCTTTATTCATCTCATCAACATTGAGTTTCTGCTGTATGTTCAGTGCTTCTTTTTGCCAGACTGATCTTTGAGGTCTGTTGTTGATGGTATACCGGTACCATCTTGCTTTAGCACTTTTTTGGCTATGGAAGTTACAATCAACTTCTACAATTGAATTAACGCTTATATCAGATGGTAATATAGCGTTTAAGGAGTGCATCAGTTTACAAGTATCAAGCTGGAACGCTAAGTCAAAATGAACTATCTGCCCTTGAGCATGTACACCTGCATCTGTTCTTCCTGAAAAGATTGTTTTCACTTCCTGTTTGATTAATACAGATAATGCTGATTCAAGTTCAGATTGCACAGTTCTTTGTCTTGGCTGTTTTTGGCTGCCAGCATAACAACTGCCATTATATTCTACAGCCATAGCATATCTAAAGAAGTTTTTTTCTTCAGATTTTAAGCTATTTGCAGATTTTATCAGTTCATTGTTATGCATTCTACCTTTTCCAGACTTATACTAATTGAATTAATGCCATTTCTGCGGCGTCACCGCGCCTAGGCGGCATTCTGAGTACTCTTGTGTACCCGCCGTTTCTTTCAGCGTAATTTGGCCCTATTTTTGAGAACAGTTTTTGTACTACTGTCTCTTTACTTAATTTTTCACCACATTCGCACTTTTCTTCTTTGTGCTCTTTAGCTGAATATGCTTTTTCACACTTAGGGCAGGTAAGATTTCCAGTTGAAAGATCATAAACTAACTTAGCTGCATGTCTTCTTGCATGGAGATCACCTCTTTTACCAAGAGTGATAATATGTTCAGCATATTCTTTTAAAGCTTTAGCTTTTGGCATTGTTGTGTTGATTTCTTCATGCAAGAACAATGCTGTAGCTAATGATCTTAAAAGTGCTTTTCTTTGATCTTGTGGTCTTCCTAATTTATGTATTTTACGTTGATGTCTCATTTTAAATTACCCTTTTGTTCACAAATATTATGCGTTTTCCTCACCAGTATTTTCTGGGTTCGGAGCGAGCTTAAGACCAAATGCAGCAAGTTTTTCTATTACTTCATCTGATGACTTTTTACCAAAGTTTTTGATATTGAGTAAGTCATGCTCTGATTTTTGCAATAGTTCACTTAGTGAGTTGATACTTGCTCTCTTTAAGCAATTGTATGCTCTTACGGAGAGTTCTAATTCTTCAATGCCAATACTAGGTGTAGTTGTCTCTGGTTTTGGCTCTTCAGGGGCTTGTGGAGTGCCAACCATAGTTGTTTGACCTGTTAATGAAGCTATTGGTAAGAAGTGCTCTATTAATAAGTTTGCTGCTTGGCTTAATGCAGTATTTACATCTATACTACCGTTAGTCCAAATTTCTAACATTAATTTGTCGTAGTCTGTAATTTGTCCTACACGGGTATTTTCTACTGTATAGCTTACTTTTCTTACAGGCATAAATGCAGCGTCGATTGGAAGCATGTCTATAGGCATGCTATTTCTGCCTTCTTTTAGTACATCAGTTGTTACGTAGCCTTTACCTGTTTCAACTACGATATCAGCATGCATGCTGCCGCCTTCTGCTATTGTACATATTAACCAGTCAGGGTTAACTATTTTAACGCCTGCTGGAAGTTGTATGTCACTTGCTAAAACCGGACCTGCTTCTGTGACGTCTAATCTTAAATGCTGAGGTTCTCTGCTTTCTGTTTTAACAACAAGACCTTTTAAGTTCAGCATAATGTCAATAACATCTTCTACTACACCTGGTATTGAAGTATATTCATGAGTAATACCTTCAATTCTTACTGATGTAATGGCAGCGCCTTCTAAACTGGATAGTAAAACTCTTCTTAATGAGTTTCCAATTGTTGTGCCATACCCACGTTCTAATGGTTCAATTGCAAATTTACCGTAGATTGAACCATCTGAGTCAGTTGTTGTATTCACGCATCTTATTTTTAAATCCATAACTGGTATTATATCCTCCTAGATCTAGTTAACTATTTGGAATAGTGTTCGATAATTAAGTGTTCTTTGATATCTGGACTCAGATCTTCTCTCTCTGGTAAGGACTCAACTCTTACTTTTAAAGCTTCTTTGTCCACACTGAGCCATCTTGGTTGTGGAGTAACTGTTTGTGTTTCAATTACTTCTTTTACTAACTTCTGGCTTTTTTGTTTAACTGTTATTTCATCACCTGGTTTTAATCTGTAAGAAGGAACATTAACTTTTCTTCCTTTGATTAAGAAGTGTCCATGTCTTATTAATTGTCTTGCCTGCTTACGACTTGAAACCAAACCTGATTGATACATTACATTATCAAATCTTGATTCAAGAATTTGTAATAGTATAGTGCCTGTAACACCTTTTTTGCGTTCAGCTTGCTCAAAATATCTGGCAAATTGTTTTTCAAGCACTAAATATGTAGTACGAACTTTTTGTTTCTCTCTTAAATGTATAGCATATTCAGATAATTTTTTTCTTGCTTGTCCATGCTGCCCAGGTGGATATGCACGCTTGCCAACTGAACATTTATTTGTATAGCAGCGTTCGCCTTTTAAGAAAAGCTTTTGTCCTTCCGCTCTACATTTTTTACATACTGGTCCTGTATACCTAGCCAATTGTGGCCTCCTTTGTTTGCTTTCTCTTACTAATATTATACTCTTCTTTTCTTGGGAGGACGACATCCGTTATGTGGTATTGGAGTAACGTCCTTGATCAAGGTGATCTCCAGCCCAGTACTTTGAATAGCTCTAATAGCTGTTTCTCTGCCTGAACCAGGGCCACTTACGTAGACCTCTGTTGATTTCATACCTTGTTCAATGGATTTCTTTGCAACAGTTTCTGCCGCGGATTGTGCTGCAAAGGGGGTGCCTTTTCTTGCACCTTTAAAACCTGACGTGCCAGCGCTTGCCCATGCAATTGAATTGCCGAGCATATCGGTTGAAGTTACGATTGTATTATTAAACGTTGATTGAATGTGGACTTTACCCTGTACCACATTCTTTTTCTCTTTTTTCTTTGTCCTTGTTTTTGGTTTAGCCATAACTGTTTATTATCTCCTTATGAATTATTTTTTCTTTGATACTGGTCCAGCTTTTTTACCGCGTCTGGTTCTTGCATTAGTTTTTGTTCTTTGTCCACGAACAGGTAAACCACGACGGTGACGCATGCCTCTATATGAGTTAATTTCAATTAATCGCTTAATATTTTGACCTTCAGATCTTCTAAGGTCGCCTTCTACTTGATATTTATCAATTTCATCTCTAAGACGCGCGATTTCATCTTCTGTTAAGTTATCTGTTTTTGTATCTTCTGAGATTTTTGTATTTGCAAGAATTTTCTTTGATATTGTTGGCCCAATTCCATATATGTAAGTAAGAGCTATCACCATTCGCTTATTACGTGGTAAATCAACTCCAGCGATTCTAGCCATTAATTACTCCTTTATACCTTTTATTTACATATTACTTCGCTATTTTTTGCTTAAGAATATAGATTAATTAAAAAATAAATTAGATTCAAGTTTTTCTTTAGTTTGAACTTTGGTTAGTAAATGACTCATTGTCCTAACAAAATTCATTTATATTTTATCCCTGTCTCTGTTTATGTTTTGGGTTTTCACAAATAATTGCTACTCTGCCTTTTCTTCTAATTACTTTACATTTGTCACATATTTTTTTTACTGATGTTCTGACTTTCATTTCTTTGTCCTTTCAACTATATATTCTTGGATATTATTTTAGTCTATATGTTATTCTACCCCTGGTTAAATCGTATGGTGTCAATTCAACTTTAACTTTATCCCCCGGTAAAATTCGGATAAAGTTTTTTCTGATTTTTCCGGATATGTGAGCCAGTACCATATGTCCATTTTCCAGTTCTACGCGGAACATGGCATTTGGTAATGATTCTACTATTGTTCCTTCAAATTCAATAACATCTTTTGACATTAACACCTCATTTGTAATTTTCTCTTAATTTGTTTTGCAACATAATTACTCTAAATTTGATTCTACAATGAACATGATATTTTACAAGGTTTTTTATATTAAAAAACCTTAATTATATAGTCTTTGTATTTCAAGATAAACCCGAGTGTTTGATTGCTTCTACTATTTAAAATATGAAAAAGATAAAAAATCCGCAATTGAAATTGTACTCCAAATTTAATTTTGCTTAAAATTTCGTAACTTAATTAGCAATTAACATAATGTTTTAAGTTTATTTTAGTATGTGATTATTAGGAGAAAATTTATGTTAATTGCTAAAATAACAAATCAGTTTGAAAAAACCATAAAACCAAATGTAATATCAAACTCACCTAATGCAGTTAAATTTACTGGAAGTGATAAAGTTAATATCAGTACAGATATTAGTAGTAATGGTCGTGTAATTGAAGTTTTGCGCAATATTGCGAATGAAATTAAAGACGCTAAAATAGAAAAAGGTTTCATAGTTGATGATAAAACAGGAGATATATTATATAAAGCTAGTGGCAATGCTGATAGTGTAGATCTTAATAACCCTAGTGCAAGGAATAACATACAAATACACAATCATCCAGGTATATCTACTGGTAATGCCAGCTGGTTATTTAGTGCTTCAGATATAATGTGTGCAATTATGGATAAAGTGAAAGAAACACGTGTTGTCACACCAAAATAAAGATTACCGCATAACTAAAATATGTTAAAATATAG
>AMFJ01028855.1_pt1 | contig 15063 bp, 13 predicted proteins | sample 427208 | NCBI WGS metagenome assembly AMFJ01 (sample SAMN02954298, study PRJNA114691) | groundwater metagenome | biome: aquatic; feature: subsurface aquifer; material: sediment; isolation source: subsurface aquifer sediment | place: USA: Rifle, CO | collected 2008-08
GCGGTTCCCGGAGTGGGATTCGGTATGGGAGCGGAACGCCTCATAGAAACTATTATGGACAATGGTATAAAACTGAAGAATAAAGATAAAACGCATATATACTTTATACAGCTCGGAGAAGAGGCAACCAAACTCGTGCTCCCTCTCGATATGGAGGCACGTACGCGAGGACTCAATTCTCTTATCTCTCTTGGTACTCCGTCTCTCAAAGTTCAGATGAAGAAAGCGAATCGTCTCGGTGCTCAGTACGTTGCCATTATCGGTATTATGGAAGCGAAGAAAGGGGTTTGTCAGCTCAAAGATATGGTGAACGGAACTCAGGAGGAAATCCCTCTTGGAAAACTTCTCGATCATCTTATGGTGAAAATCGATGTAAAATCCCTCGATTTCTATTCTCCGCTCAAAGACTTTATCATCGAGGAGAAAAAAGAGATTCTTCCCCAAGAATAGCCGAAAATAGACTCTTTTAAGAACCTCTCGGAACAGAGGTTTTTAATTTGAATAAAAACATATCTAAAAAGATTTGACATATTATCATTTATTTTTATACTCAAAAGTATTGACATTATAAAAAAATAGTATTAAGTAATCTTCTTCTATGTCCCCGCTCGTTCTTTCTCCAAGAAATAAAGACCATTTTAACCAAAATGTTACGGCATCTTCCCGGATTGTTTTTTGCGTAAACAAATTCTCCCGACTGGTTTCTCTGGCACTTGGAATCACGGTAGCTGCCAATAGTTATGCGAGCTCCATTCCCAGTACTCCAGAATTACCCACTCATAAGCACGCGGTTCCGAGTTTAAAAAATTCCTCTTCCGGAAATATTTCATATAGCGGAGATATAAAAACATCGCTTCCTCCGAGAACTCCTGTCATCCAAGAATCGAAAACCGATCAGGCAGAGTCAGTTTCCGTACAACCGAAACTCCGTATGGCAAAAGCAAAAAAGGGAGATTCCGTGGGATCTTTTATGTATGATAATTTCGGAACGATCCATGGATGGGAGGGGAGGCTTGTGAATAACAGAACGGGAGAGATGGTTGTTAATCCTAATACGGGCCTTATCGCAGGGCAGATATACGTTCTTGCATGAGATCTGGAACAAGCAATCACTATCGCAAGTATCTTTAAAACGCAATTCGCGAAAAAGATGGCAACTTCAAAAACTCCGGAAAAAGAAACGATGGCAACTCTAAAAACTCCAGAAAAACCATATAATAAATTTGCAGCTTCGGAACAGGATTTTCGTTCCATCGCTCAAAACGTAGGACTTCCCGAATCACAATTCTCAAAAGTTATAACTCTTTTTGCCACTTTTGGTCATCATGAAAGTGCCTCCCAGTATAATGCTCAAGGGTCAAAGATTACGAATAAAAAATCGGTACACTTTGGTACAAAAGCAGAATGAAGATGGCAATTAATGCCGTATAATAAAACCAAGTGGTCTCAGCAATATTTCGGTAAAGTATTGTCATTTGAACATCCAGAAAATCAGGAAAAAATTGCCTTCTCAAAATTTGCCGAATGCTATACTTCTCACTATGCGGCGGGATTAAGTTTTACATCCATCATAAAAGAGTTGTCGGGAGATTGGTATGGTCGCTGAAAAGTTATGCCGGGACAACCAACGACTTCCCAATACAGCAATAAAATCACGTACCTGTATAATCAAATTTCCCCTCATTTTGAACCAAAATTTGGAATGAAGGATGTTTTTGGGAAAACTGCCTCTCTTACCTATAATCCTATTATAGAGGGGGCTTCCGTATCTCACAAAAATATAAAAGGAACAACCCCTTCGGTTAAGGCTGCCTTGAGTAAAGAAAACCCGAAAATTCTTCTCGCAACCGTTTCGGCGAATGATGCACGATTTCATGAAGAAAAACCAAAAATAAGAAAGGTACTTGCTTCCGTAAATGATGTGCGCTCATCCAATGAAAAGAAAATACATGCCATTCTCCAAATAAAATCCCCCGCTGTTTCTTCTCAGTCAATAGCATTCACTCCAGTGGCCAGTGAAACAACACAGGTAGTGCAATCGTTAGTGGAGACGGAATATAGGGAAGAAGTTATGGAGAAAATCCAGAATGATACTACTATAAAGCCAGAGGTTCGTAAGAGTATTCTTGCCAAATTACATAAAACAAACCTTCTCACGCTCTGTAAGAATAATATCGAAAAATATGAAGCAGACAAGATGGCGTGAACAGCCAAAGAGCAAAAAGAAGCCGTAACAATACTCCCGAATCTTTATAAACTTCTCGCTAAGATAGAGGGTGAGATGGAAAACAGAATGGAAGACCACAGGATGATTGCCAGTAATTCAAACACCTATTTGCGTGCCGCATAAATATAAAACCCCCTCCAATTCAAGTATTGAGGGGTTTTTATTTGTATTATTAAATCGGCAGAAAGTCAGAACCGCTATTTTGGAGTATGCAGATATGGTGTTTGTGCCGAGATTGAGGTAGCTTCTGTTTTTTTTTAATTTAACCTAAGTTAAGTTTTGTCCAGATTTCATAGACCATTAATACTATGCAGCGATACTGGTTTTTTCGTTCGTATCGTATTCAGTAGCAGGAATTTGCTGCATCTTGTTTTCAAAAAAGGAAAGAATCGTTTTTCCATTGACATGAGGATATCGGATTATATTGAAGGTACCGATACGGGGATCCGATTGGAGTTTCTCGAATGCTTCGGTGAAAACTCGAGCAAATGTCTTATTTGAAAGCACTTCGGAAACAAGAACTCTCTCTTCCCATAAAATCGGTGTACCGTCCATAATATCCGAAAAAATTGCCGCAGGAATTCGTATTTCCGGACGGGAATTAAACTGTTTCAGTTCTGGTGTTTTAAAAACACCTCGGAGCATATGATCGAAGGATTTTTTCTGGGAAAGTTTTGTCATATAGTCGCCGATTGAAAGTTTCTCCACGGAATAGGTGCACGGACCGTGCTTCTGGACAATATGGGGAAATGTTTCATCTATTGGCACGAGAGCAAAAAAGTCTTTCGTACTGGAAAGCGAGATTTTTTCGGGAGTATCTCATAGAGACATTTTGTTCCAGATAGAGAGATTCTGTTTCTCTCGTTCCATGGTGATGGCGTTTTTGAATGGAATGATAATGGCTGAAAGCTTTTCTTCCTCGGTGACAGTTGTTTTTTTTCGTAAACTCATGGGAATAAAAGAAGAAGTATCATCAGATTTTTCTTCGATCTTCTCATGATTTTCTCTCTGCATTTCAGTATTTTCCGGAAAATACTGGGAGAAATTTCCAAAGAGATGACCAAGGGACTTTTCCGAGAGAGCCGTATCGTTTCCGACGAGGGATTGAATAAGCGGGTGTTGGATTGCGCGGACTTTCGGAGCGCGAAGCGCTTGAACGCGAGCGTGAGAGTCTTTTTCCCCGAGGGAGGCAACCATATGCTCTTTTATCTGCTCGTCCGAAAGAATGGCACGAATGTATTGCACTTCCGTTTCTGTTGGAATAACGCTCCCGATAATAGTTTGTCGAAGCACGAAGATTATATGGGCGATATATCTGAGAATCGGTTCTTTTGGAGGGATGAATCTACTTAAAGTTTCTTGATCATTTTCCTGCATGGCTTTTTGGGCGAATTTTTTCAAAACTCGTGATAGGGTATCAAAAACGAATGTCTCACTGAGAGCAAGTCTCGCAATGCTGAAATTTTCGTCATCTTTTGATAATCCTTTGCGATAGTTTTTATAGAGTTCTTTTTGCTCGGCACTTATTCCCCCATTCAATTTTTCTACACGGATGGATGTCGGCTCTCTTTTTTGTTGAGCCGAAGAATGTGTTCGGACAGTGAAATCAAGGGATTCTGATTTCAAAACTTTGCTTGAAACGACAGAATAAGGGATAACCGGCTTTTGGGTACTCTGATTCGGGACTTTCAGTGTAAATGAAGGCGATGAATCTCCTTTCAATATCGCATCGGTTTTTCAGCTAAAAAAAGACCGAAGGCGTGCGATTTTTTGTTTTCCCATTTCTAAAATATCATCCAAGATATTCGTTTCTCTCTCCTGTATATTTCTTAAGTTTGTCGCACAGCTGGAGACTGTCATTTTTAAGAAAGTAAAGAAATAAATATCCACCGAAACGAACCATTTATACAGGAATTGAGATGCAAGTCAAATTTTTTTATCAAAACAAAACCTTCGGTTCTTTCCGAAGGTTTTGTTTTGATTTTCTTTGATAGTAAACTCTTCAGGAAGTCAGAACTACTACCGGTGATAGTCACTGTCCCGGGAACAGTTGAAAGAGTTCCGGTATAGGATGGATTCGGGTTCTGGAGAATATTTTCATCGTTGACCTCCTCGATTCCGAAGGAGAGACGATAGGAATCGGCTCCGGGAGTATTGTATGGAAAATGGGGGAAATGTAAAAAGTATCTTTCCTTAGATTATTTAGAGAGCCATATAATTATTTTTTATTGCTAACATCCTTTTTATTTTCTGGAAGCAATTGAAAACATTGTTTAGCGAGCTCGGGGGTGATATATCATTTTCTCAGGTACTCTTTCAGGTCACTTTCATGTATGGACATAGTTCTCGTTTCCAATAGCTTTCCCGTTTTAGGATCGGTTTCCAGAGTATACATATCTCCATATTTCGCCATTCGTCCTGAAATGAGATTTTTCGGATCACATTGAATGGGAAGAACTTTACGAAGTTCCTGAACTCCATACTGAAACACTGTCTCATTTATGGCTCATTTTGCTTTTAGTGCTTCGAGATCCTGAAAACGGAGAGATCAATGTTTTACACGAAATTTCACCCATATCTCATCTAATTCAACCGGTGTTTTGAGCAAGGAAACGATACGGTATATATCCGTATGAAACATAACATCATTCCATATTTCATATCACTCTTCGGTTTCTTGATTAATCCTTGCTCATATTTTATCGCCATCCAATCGATATATCTCGTATTTTCCATTTTCTTCCCAAACTGGTTTAAGTCAAAGATCGGAAAAACTTTTTCCATTATCAATACCTTGCCGATGTTGTATTGATCAGATACTAAGAGTAATGCTTCCATCTTCTCTCAAATAGTAATTAACATTCCCTGTCTTATTATTGGTCATGCTAAAAATTCCATCTTTAATAAATTTTATGGTTATTCACTCTGGATACTCATTTTTATTCATCTCTTCCTTAAATATCTTATTTATTACAAGATCATGTACTGATTTTACTTTCTCCTCTTTTGTTTTCGGAAGTTCTAAACGTCTTCAGGAAAGACGAGCATTGGTATCCTCAATAATATCCTTCATTGAAGGAATTGGCTTTTTTGCTGCCTGTTCAATAGATGGCGGAGGAGTGAGATTGATTTGATCGAGTGACATAATTTATAGATAAATATATTAAAATGACGGGGTCGAAGTTTCCTCTTTTTTATCCGGTCATACATAATGTCTCTGTAATTCTAGGCTTCCTTCTTTCAGTTCGTTTATATACCGTATGACTTCCGTGATGGAATGGCTTTTCAAACTCTTTAACAGTATCTCATAGTTTCCGATATCTTCCCCGAGGTTTGATATGATGGACGGTCATTCCGCTCATCGTGCATTCGTTATCCTGCTCTCCACGGATCATTCATTTCCTCCATTATACTCGAAATCTCTGAATTTCTCAAATTTTCACCGTATTATCTCCGATTTTCCTTCTGGGTTGATGTTGAGTTTCTTCGCTCCGGGAGAATTGAAGGTGTAAGATTCACCCACCCGTTCGGCATACATAACGCTTGCGATTTGTGTGAGAGCTCCTCAGAGAGAGTGTCCGGTGATACTTACTTTTTGGTCTTTTGGAAGGTCTTTCAGATTCCGTTCAAAAAATGTGATAAGGTCTTGGGTTTGATTCTCTGGAACGTGTTTCATCGCAAGTCTCATATCAGCGACGATATCGCCCCAATCCGTAAGCTCTGTTCACCGGATAGCAAAGTGCATATTCCCCATTTTATCTTTCAGACATATCGCTCCGAAACCGGAAGAGGTTTTGTCTTTGTTTATTTCATTCGGGAAATAATCGACTATCTCAAATCCTTTACCTCGTATCATATCGAGCGTTGTCGATGCCTGTTTTTCTTTGATGGTACGGAGGTGTTCCATAGCATCAATCATGCGAGAGCCTCCTTCCGTCATTATTTCACTGCTTGGAATCTTTGATACTGAAGGGAGATTTGGATTCGTATCAATCATCGTGGTTTGGTACTTTTCATCGAGACCGGCATATTGAATGGTATTCTGGTATTGTTTCGATCATCCGGAGGCGAGACGGAGAAGATCAGCGATATCCGGAGCGATTTTTCTATCATTTTTTGCTCGCCTAATTCATTGTTCTACTGGATTATTGATGTCATTCTTATGGGTATCCAGATATGTCATGATAATCCTTTCATCTTCTGTCGGTTTCTCTGGAATCTTCCCTTCCGCAATCATCTTGAAGTTCGGGAAGGCGAGCGGATCGAGATGGACTTTGGATATCTTTTGTGAGGTCTTTGTAAGATCTTTTGGATCCGGAACACTTATGAAATCAACATAGGCCAGATCTGAAAGCTCTGCATAGGTGGTGAGCTTTTCTTTTTCTCCGAGAGTATCAGGATTCTTTGTTTGTTTTTCTGTTTGAGGAAGAGTGATTTCTCGGGGTTTGAGAGGTTCAGATATTCTCTCATCTATCTTTTTCTCTGGGACTCCTTCTTTGGAATGAATTGATATATTGATATTTTTTCCTTCATCTCATGTAAGGAAGGATATATCTCCGGTTCGCCAGATAACATCGAGGTTTTTACTGAATCCTTCTTCGAAGTTGGAACGGAGCAACGCTTCTGTTATCGAATTTTGTTGATAGAGACGATTTGCGAGTGTATTATGTTCTTTGCTCTTTTGTATCTGTTCGGGTGTTGCTTCTCTCGGTTCTGGGAGCAGTTCTTTCGCTCATTCAAAATCCCCTCACATCCGTTCAAAAGAAGGATGCTCGAAAGAATTGGATTCGAAAGAAGGAGCCATGATATATTTTTGTTTTTGTATTATTTGGCTTTATGATAGCATATTTTGAGGTGGAAAACAAAGAAATGACAGTATTACTCTGAATATTTTTTTATAATCTCATACATATACTTCAAATCCCGAGTTTTCATAGTTTTTTCTACTGCTGCAAGTCATTCAAAATAGCTTTTTTCTTTTATGGCGTGCAAATTCATAGGCACCATACCATATTTTGCTAACATGAGATCAAGAAGTATAACTGTTAGTCTCCCGTTTCAGTCACCAAAGGGATGTATAAGGCTAAAATCTAAAACAAACCAGAGAAAGAGGTCTTTTTTTTCTTGCATCGTTAATTGTTTCTTGATATTTTCATTGAAATTTTGAATAAGTTCTCTAACTGCTTTTTTTGTGTCCCTACTTGGAGCAAAAGCATTTACCATACCCGGTTCCAAAAGAGAATCTATCCCATTGTCATAGATTTTATACTTTCCAGGTATCATATGCACTTTTTTTCATCCAATAATGGTATCAATCTTGTATCCAGGTGGATAGAATGATTTATGGAGTCACTTGATAAATACTTCTGTGAGTTCTGGCGCATTCATATAACCATCCATACAATATTTGGCAATATTCCCCATATGAGCATCGAACATTCATCGGAGCTCTTCATGTTTCTCGGGGAGATTCTTTGAAAGCACTTCTTGAAGATAGTGATCGTAGGCAGTGACAATAATAGATTTAATTTCTGGGAACATTATATATAATTTTAAGAAATCTTTTAATCTCGAATAAACGATTTTTGTTTCATGTGAAATATCCGCATGGCACTGAGTCATCCAATGAGGAAAAATACACTAAATCCCGCCAAGGGATCCCTCGTATATATAGCAAAAAGTGAGGGCACAAAAATGGATGTTATAAATCAGAATGCTTTGTTATATTTCTTGATATAACTCAAAAAGATGTAACTTCCAAGCAAAACAAGTATACTTATGAGTGTTCTATATACTCCATACGAATCTATAATATCGTGATTCACGTTATTATAGTAGATAATCCCAACGATAAAAGTAATGAGACATACCCCATGGTTCGTAAAATCAAATTTTAACTTGTACACCCAGTAAAATACTATTGATACCAGCACTATATAGAGGTTATGTGAATAGAAAAAGAGGTAACACCATATTACCGCCCAAGCGACATCATAGAAATAGGTATATCTCTTTCCAAAAGTTGTCCCATTATCCATATGACCATCGGCTGTTTTTCATAAAATCCCAGAGAGGATAAGGAGGAGTGCTACTATAAGGAAATCAATCATACGCGAATTATTGAAAAATAAGATTATATCTTTTTTTAATCTTGGTCTATACGGAAAATCTTAATAATCCACATTCTCACATATATGACGATATAATAGGAGAGGATAATTGGGTCCTGTGTTACAATTGCAAAGGTCACAGGTCAGAATATAAATTGGGGTCTAAAACGAAAAAACTGAGCAAGATATGGATTTTTGAATTGTGTTTTATTAAGTATTTTAAGATAATCTAGTCCCATGTAACTCAGTAAAAGAAAAACCGTCCAGCCAAATAAAAATTCTCATTTGAATAGAAAAGCTCACAGGAACATGATGATTGCGCCGATTGCATGATTGATGTAATCTATCTTGAATTTATAAATCCAATAGAACAATATGGAAAGATAAAGTGCATGCAGATGCGGAGAGAACGATATCATGTATGCCCCAAATACTCCCCAGAGTACCCCATATAATAGGGCTGCCCCATAGAATGATTTCATCCCATGTTCATCATGAGCGTCAGCAAGTTTTATAAAAACTCAGAATCAGAAAGTAGCAATGAGAATGTAGAGAGTCTCGATAGTCAAAAAAGAATCCATGTTGCAAATTGCTTTTTAAAAAATATGAATATTTATTCAGAAATTGATCGAAGAATAATGTCTTCTGGATAATCCTCTTTCGATAAGTCCATAATAGAGAGTGGGATTCAAAGTTCCCGTGCTATTGTATTCGCGTGGAGTACCTCTGCTTTCTGAAATTCCTGAATGAAATCCTTGGTATAGAGCATTTCCCCACCTCGTTTCAAGAGTTTCTTTTGAATCTCTGAAATAGTATCAACGAGTACAAATATATGTTTTATCGGGATAGAGTCAAAAAAATCTTTCTTGATGGGGATAACCTTTTTTTTATTTCTGTCATATAGAACGAAGTGTCCATCAAGAAGAGTTGTGTTTTCTATATCCATTTCAGATTGTACTCAAAATAGCACGGTATCAATATCCTTATCTATCTGATCAGTACTACTACATTGCATGTCTGTATCCGCTTTATATTTTCTGAGTAACGCACTTGCAATAAGATATTGTACATGAATTTTGTTTGCCACTTTCACACAGAGTGTACTTTTCCCTACTCCATGGATTCAGGATACATATATAATCGATGGATTCTCCATGGTTAAGATTTTGAAAGTTTAATATTTATAAAGCTTAACGGAATCAATAATGTCATTCCATTGACACGATATTACACTACATAAAGCTGAAAAAGAATTAGTATCATTATTTCTTGATCATACATACATATTACTTAATCCTGTTACTGAAAGTGAAGTTCCATCTGATGAAGATATAGCTCCTGGAACGATATTATTATCACTATTCCGTATCTCTAATATTGAGGTAGTATTTACAATACCTCCTGTTACTTTATAAATTACCCTATAAAAATCATTCGGATTTAGACTAACAGAAGACAGGTTTATATATTTTATATTTCTATAACCACTATTATAATATCAGAATGTTAAATAATTATTATAAATATATGAGTACAACCCATTATCTAACTGGAATAAAAAGTTAGGTCCTCATCCCCTCTTCAATGCTGCACCCCTCACGCTCATCTCAATACTAAGATTACTTCCAATCCCAAGCGGAGCGAGATTATATTGGAGATACCCTCAGGGTGTTCCAACAACCACTCCGCCTCCCCCACTCACTCCACTAAAAGTAAGATTTCCTCCGCTTCAACTGAAAAGTGATGATGAACCTGATTGGTACATCTTCAAATCCCCCGCAACATTATATGGTGCATAGGCTACCAAATGCTGTTCACAAGCATCTTGTATACATTCAATCGTCACTGTCAATAACCCCGTTGCAGTATTGTTCGATTCATCCTGTATGGTATAGATAGCACTCGCGGAACCAGTAAACCCTGCCATTGGAGTAAAATCAATTGTTCCAATATTCACTGTATTTCCTGTGAAAGTTCCTCAGATCTGGTTCGAAAGTGTTCCTGTAAGTGTCGGTGGCACATTACTATCATCTCGATCATTTGCCAGTACATCTATTCCTATCTTCTGAGTATTGAACGGGGTGGTGACATTATCGGGATTGGCTACTGGTGGGATCGCATCCCCTACGGCTGTATCTGGCACGGTTCCTTTCTTCTCGCCCCATATATAGAAAGGGCCCCAGTCAAAGAGATTCGTCGGGAGACTTTTTATGTCGGGAGTGGAGCAGTGTCCGCAGGAACATTGTACTAAAAAATAAAAAAATACAACAAATATTTCGTTCAACCCCTATTACTTCTTCATTTTTTGCAAAAACCAAAGAAATATGCTATATTAAAATGAGTCTCTCGCAAAAAATATATAGTATACAAAAATAAATACAAATTCTATGTCCGAAAAGTTCGATTTCTCTCAAAGAGTTTTCACCATTGATGTGAAATGAGATGGGATTCCAGATTCTCCGAATGAGGTAAGGATAAAAGAAAAAGTTCGAGACTATGTACTTTTACAAATGAAGAGTGGACTGGAAGGAGATGATTTACAAAGACTCTTTAATAATCTCAAAACGCTCCTGGAAATACAAGACATAGAAAAACTTAATCTTGAGCAGGAATTTGAAAAAGCGAAATGAAAAGTGATAAGCAGTACCCAGATAGAAACAAAGACTATAAAGACTGAGCGAGAACAAAGCCAGAAAGAAAAAATTTTAGCAAATGTGGATTTGAGCGAAGTATCATACATCGATGTGGAACAGGATGTAAAAACCTGAGAATACAAGGTCAGCCAAACAGATGCCCTCGATTCCTACGATAGACAGGAACTTGCAAGACTCATTAACATTCTTAAAGACCCTAGAACAGAAGAAAAAATCCGACTTGCTAAAATGAACCCTCTGGATATTTGAAACCTCTCTCCGAAGGAGTTGTTGGTACTGAATACGATAAGCCAGATGAATTCGGATGAGAGATATCATAATGTTCTCGCTTCGAATGAAACTGTCTCGATACTCTGAGGAAGATCAGACGTATCTACAACGGGCGGTATTATCACACCAGATACAAGCTTTAAAGAGAAATACAGTAGTCTCGTCAATAACCTCACGGCAATTCTCAAATGATGAGCTGATATTATCGGAACATTTGAAAGTTTGATTAGAAACTTTAAATCTGAAACAAACAAGGAAAAAGAAAATAAGTTACGGGGAATAAAAGAGAAATGATACGAAATAGTAAAACAGATACAAGATGAGAAAACGGGTTTCTCCATGACGGTAATGAAGAATATAAACGAGCAATGAAAAGAGCGATACACTTTCGCCATACGATGAACGAATGAATGGAAAGATGTATCGTGAAGCGATATCGATATATGAAGAAAGAGACTCCCAGAACAAACGATAAGTCTCATAAGAACTCTAAATAAAGACGATGATATAAAAAAGATACTGGATAACAGGGACAACGAAATAGAAATCACCGGACATAGTCTCTGATGAAATCTCGCTCAGATAATGACTGCATTATACCCAGATAGAATCAAACAAACATACAGTTTCAATTGACCCTGAGTAAAGAACCTGTGACCCATAGACAAAGATGAATTAGCCACACTCTCAAAAGAGGACAAGGAACTCTATGAATTGGTACTCAAAGCACAACAACGATTCTTCGAGAATATACACAATCCGAAATATAGCTTCACGAATATAATGAATGTAGTGAACAAAGATACGATAGGAAATATGGGGACTCATCTCTGATTAAAAACTGCTGAGTTCTGAACACATAGTCACTTTCTCGGAGATTTGAGGAATAATATCGAAAAGTTAAGTGAAGCGGAGTTTAGAAGAGTGTTTAATTTCTTATTCATAAGAGAAAATCAAAAGTATTAAAATAATATTTACTTAATCTTATATTTTATGTCAAAAATAGATAAATTAGAAAACAGTAATGAAAACATTATAAAGTTTTTAGAAGAGAAAGTTAAGAAAGAATTTCCTTGAGAAAAAATAGAAATAGTTCCCATAAAAGAAAATGTATATTGAGTAAAGTTTGATACTTGAAACATTGGTTATTATATAGATTCAAAATGAGAGACTGTAGTTTCAGTATGAGCTTATGCTACAGAAGAAGATTATCAAGATAGACTAAAATCCCTATGATACAGAGATAAAAAAGTATGAACTGAATATGTGATGTATAGATTGAAGGATAATGTGAAAATAGATAATATTTCGGTCGAATACCTTAATATCTTCCTAGATATTCGTTTCTTGGAAAGTTTAAAATGAATGGATTTGACTAAGATATATAATCTCACAAGAGAACAAACTTTAAAACTCATCCCGATTTTTATCACTTCCTGAGCTTTCCGAATCAAAGACCTTCTTTCATATCTGGAGAAAGGACAAATTACACAGGAGGATTTTTCAAAATATCTTCCTCAATTACGGAAACTCCTAAAATCCCAATGTATCGATGAATGAAAGAAATTTGAGAGATTCTGAGAGCCTGTTGCAGAACAAGAATTAAAAATGTATCTTGAAAAAGGGTACATAAACAAGAAAGCTGCAAGAGAACTCTATGAAATCTTAAAAAAGAAAGTGGATAAAAACAAACAGGAGCAAAAAATCAAGAATGATACTCATTCAAGTCTCGTTCAAGAAAAGAGTACGTATCTCACTTAAATATAATGACCCCAAATTTGGGGTCATTATATTGCTAGTTGGAGTATTTCTCTATAAATTCGTAGAATGGTGTGATATTTTGATTGGCACGGAATTCATTCAATGCAATATCAAGTCCTTTTCTATCTATCTTTCTAATTTTATAGAAATAAAATGGTTTCACATTGCATTCATAACAAAGAAGATCTGAAAGAATCGCACCAACCCTCCCATTTCCATCACTAAACGGATGGATGAAAATATAGTCTATGATAAACAAAAGTATAATTTCTCGTGTGATAGCTTTGTTAAGGCTCTCGTTCATTCTCCTATTGAAAATATCAGTGATTTTCTTCATCTCCCGTGATACCACCGTACGAGAAGCATAAATATCCTTATTTTCCGTATTCATTGCACGTAAGTCAATGTTCCTATATTCTCATGGGATCATCCAAACCGACTCTTTTCCGTTTTCATCAGTATAATTTTGAATGTATCCTTCTGGGTAGAATGTCTTATGAAGACCCTTGATGAAATCTTCCGTTATCAAAAATGGTTTTTGTTTTTCATGAAACTCATAACAGTATTGTGTCATCCGATTAACATCACGATCATAATATATTCTTGCTCGTTCATGATTTTCCTTTGGAGCTTTTATGAGAAACGACTCAAAATATGTATCAGTTGTAACACGAATAAGGGTTTCTATTTTTTGAAATGTATCTGGGGACATAGGACTGTAAGTTATTATTTATATTTCTTTGCTATAATGAAGCTTACAAAGATACTTGCTGAATTGAAAAAGAAAACAGATGGTTCGTGAAAGATAACCCAATATATAATTCAGATAAGATAGAAACGTCACATATACTTGTACATAAATTCACTTATGTTCCTTTTTCAAATCCATCTTTTGATGTCTGGTATCTTAAAGAAACAGAAAAGCAAGATGGTTAAAGAAATTGCAGACAATGTAGATTCATTCAATGATATCTTTTGTCCGAGAACAATACCAGTGAGGAATATATAAAAGACAAACTCCGGTGCGTCTAATTTATTGGCAAATGCCCAATATACATTCATTCCTATAAGAAAAGGTATCAGTTCTGGATAATACTGAGATGCAAGCCATACTATACCAATACTTATAGAAATTGAGATATACGCAGAAAAGTGTTTCCAAAATTTATTATGAATCCATCCATGCTCCACGATTCGATCCGTCACGGTAATGGATCCACCAAAAAGAGTACCAAGCAATATCTGAAGTAAGAAGTCCATAAAATGGATTATTTATAAATTTTTACAAAGTCGATAGTACCATTCCAAGCATTGATTTTATTTAGTGATGTTCCTATCTTTAGATTATTGATAGTAGTATATGGGTAACTCCAACTACTGATATCGATGGTATTCAAGGAAGTCCCATCCAATAAAATTTGAATCCCCGCCCCATTATTTATGAAATTAAATCTCAATGTATAAAATCTATTAAGATCGTTTATTGGAAGTGAGGATTGTGATATTATTGTCGGTATAATAGTTGTTCCTTTTATAGCAACAAGATTATTATTATGTATTCAAAAACTCAGTTGATTTGTATAATCTTCATTGTAACCGAGTGCGAAAAGATGTGCTGTGGTTAAAAGTCTCTTCAACGCCCCACCCCTCACACTCATCTCGATACTGAAACTGTTTCCGAGAAAACCTGTTGGGAGAGTATATTTAAGAAAACTACCTCATCAGTTTGGTATAACTATTCCTGTCATACCATTAGCTCCACTACTTGTGATAGTACCACCGGATTGATAGGATAAATGGGACGTACTTCCTGTATACATCTTCAAATCCCCCGCAACATTATATGGTGCATATGCCACTAAGTGTTGTTCACAAGTATCTTGTATACACTCAATCGCCACAGTCAATAATCCCGTTGCAGTATTGTTTGATCCATCCTGAATAGTGTAGATAGTGCTCGCAGAACCAGTAAATCCAGTATTTGGACGGAAATCAATCGTTCCAGTATTTGTTGAATTTATTACGAAGATTCCTCCGGGGG
>AMFJ01028946.1_pt1 | contig 15054 bp, 9 predicted proteins | sample 427208 | NCBI WGS metagenome assembly AMFJ01 (sample SAMN02954298, study PRJNA114691) | groundwater metagenome | biome: aquatic; feature: subsurface aquifer; material: sediment; isolation source: subsurface aquifer sediment | place: USA: Rifle, CO | collected 2008-08
GTCATAGGTTCGAATCCTATTCGGGGAGCCATTTAGAACTTCAATCAGAAATCTCAGGTAATTCCTGGGATTTTTGTTTTATTCATCCAGCATTTACTATTGTGGCAAAGGGTTCCTGCCACTCTGGTATAATTTCCCCATCGATAAATTTAAGGTTCGAAAACATCGAAAGTACCAGTCTGCGTTTTGGTTCGAAACCTATATCATAACCAGGTGCAAATACTGTTTTGGCTTGTAATAGCACATTTAATGACTGCCACGCTTTTTCAAACCCCTCCTCATCTTCTTCTCGGAATTTATTGATCTCATCTTCTATGATGTGAATATTTTGTGTGATATCTGAAATACTCCCTTCCAGATCTATTCTCTGTTGCTCGTTCATATTTTCTGAGAATAGCGACTCATTGAGTTTCCTTCTTTTCTCTTCTTGTTTTTCTATCTCTTTTCTTTTAGTGGATACTTTTTTCTTGGTTATATCCACTTGCTCCATCCAGAGGGTGTAGAGTTGTTTCTTAATTACTTGAAATAACCCCTCAGATATCTGTATCTTGCTGATATGCTCGTCGATAAGGTGTTCTATGAGAGAAGCTTCGAAACTTCCTTTATCCGTTGTTTTTCCTGTTTCTTTGTCATAGACGGTGTGTGTGGTGCCACGGACATCAAAAGTCTTTCTGATATGTATATTTTTATATTCCTCTAATTTATATACTTTCCCACAAGTCGGACAAGCTTTCGGTCCACCTGCTGAATAATATCTTCCAGAACAATTTTTTGTGGGACAATAGTATCGTGTTTTTACATTCACATAGAAAGGATTCCCTGTTTTTCCACAAATAAGCACTTCTTTGAGAAGATTTTCATAGCTCACATTCTCGATTTCTTTGGAGTGTTTCCATCCTGTTTTCTGGAGAATAACTTGAGCAGTCTCAAACTCTTCTTTGCTCACCATAGGCTTATGTGATCAAGGGGTTCATCCATTGAGAATACCCATATAATAAGGATTCCTGAGTGCTTCACGGAATGCCCCTTGACTTGGTACCTCTCGTCTCTCTCCACGCTTGTATCCAGCAATTCTCGTGAATCCTTGTTTAATAGCTTCATCGTATAATTCTGATACCTTATATCTTCCCGTTTGAAGTTTCTTCCATGTATTTTGGAGGATATCAAAATTCTCTCCATCAGGTTCGACCGAACGGCTCCCTTTATGTTCTCATATATTTCTATATCCCATAGGAGCAAGATTGGTGGTTGCTCCTTGGGCTTTTCTGTTTGCCATTCCTGATTTCGTATTTTGCGCCCGTTGATCATTCTCATATTTTGAGATACTCAAGAAAAGTCCGAGTGTAAATTTCTCAGTGGAAGAATTGGAAGCATAACTATTGGATATTGTTCGTATGCATCTGATATATTCCTCATCCATGACATGAATAATCATCCCGGTATCGAGAGGATTTCTTGAGAGTCTCGATGCTTCCGTACAAAGGAGAACATCATATTTTCTCTTTTTGATAGATTCCATCATCTTATTAAATACCACTCTTCCTGGCTTCTTTGCTGACTGCTGTTCTCGAAAAATAAATTCGATCTTCAATCTTTCACTAAAATCCACTGTTGCATTATGCCTCTCAAGAAACTCATTTATATCCCGTTCCTGTCGTTCTATCGACTGAGCTTGTTTATCCTCTGTTTCAGAAGACTTGCGAATATATACAACGGTTCGAAGCATAATATAATAGATGAAGTACTAAAGAGATTGCTTTAAATGAATGGTTCAAAAAATATGTCCATTATATGGACATATTTTTTTATTGCAAGAACTTTGAACATATATTTTTGATTTCTTCTCAGATTTTCTGAATTTTATCAGGAGAAAGGGTTACATTATAATCCTCTAAAAATACACGCTCGATATCTTTTTGGTATTCCTCTTGATTTTTGTATCAGGAGAATATTTCGAATTTCTGAGATCAGGGCATATGTCCGGATTCCTTGTAGTGAGGTGCCTGGGATTTTACGATGTCATCTTTTGTCAGTAGCATGGTATCCAAAATTAGTATTATGTACCATTGGATATAAGAAGTTAGAAAAATGGCTCATTTGGAGAACGGGATATTTACAGAGAAAGCCCTATTTATAGGGCTTTCTCTCATTTCTTTTCAATGGAGGCTAAAAAACTTTGTAAAACCCATTCTTTATTTCTATCATATTAGTACTACTCTATAACTTTTTACTCACATGAAAAAATTATCTCCTTTTCTTCTGAATTTTGTTATTTTTTGTATCTTTCAATATATACTTGTCGTTTTTTATTACTCATCCGAAGGTTTTAAAAGCAAGAATTGTGATTATCCATGAGTACATATTACACTGGAACAAATAGAAGGTATTTTTCCACCTGACACCTTTATTCGTAAAAAAGGGGAATTAAGTGAGTAATTATTGTATAATTGCACGCAAATTCCCGAGTTTAAAAATTAACAAAAATATCCTATGAGAGATTCATTCGTATTGCATAAATGTGCTTTGGAGCTTAATGGTGGTCATTCTAACTGAGCATATTCTAAAGATATTGCCATGTTATATGAGCAGTATTATCCCTATGGAGATTTGACCGACATAATGTATGATATGACCTGAAAGTTCCAAGCTTTTCCCTCGAGTCCACTCATTGAGATACTCAAGCAGAATACGCTTATGGAATATTTTATAGAAGAATATTTCCTGAACGATGATATCTATACTCTGTCTGATGTAGAGGAAAATAAATGTAGGCTGATGTTATTTTTTATCAAGATCAATAATCTATTCAAGAGGCTTTATCTCGTTAATATTCAGGGGGAATTTATTGAACTCTTCACGAAAATACACAATCTCATTTTGCAATTTTCTCGAGAGATTATTCCTACTGATAAGATATTAGATAGAAATACACTTCCATGAAAATATGCTGATATGATTCCCAGAGGGATATATCTAGAACAGTCCATCTTTCAAAGTCTTATGAAGGCAATTATAGATTATTCTTTCAATACATCACTCCGTACAAAATATTCTATTTTTTCGATAATACACAAAAATATCCTCAAAAGTGCATGAGGATATATTGATAAGGAAAAGATTAGAGAGGAGATTGAGATGCTGATTTTGAGTGTCGGGTAATATTATCATTCCTGAAAATTTCTTACTTTGAAGCCTACTGCTATAATTAGACGAAGACTATAGTACTTTTTCCGCTTCTTGAAACTATTTTGTGTATTTTGCATTTTTTGCAATTTACTTTCATCTGTACTTGTTTTAAGCTCTTCGGGTTCAGCCAGATCCTCATAAAAATTCCGTGACCTCAGATTTTTTATGCCTTGAAACTTTGCTTATTTCAATAATAACTTTGCTTACGCCCTGGAAATGCCTTTAATAAAGGGATTTTGCAACTTTGCTTAGGTTGGGTCTAAGTTTTCTTAAAGATATACGAAGCATGTTTATCTCGTATTTTATCCGTGTTCTTTTCTGTGATTCAAAGAGTGGATAATTTATTGAGTCCATTTCGAATAGCTTGATCACTTTTTTCGAATGCTTCTGATAAATCAGGAAGACTCGCTTGATTATTTTCAAAGAGAAATTGAAGAATTTGTTTATCTGTTGCATTAAATGAGGAAAAATGAGCCTCAACTTTTTTCATGATGATGTCTGATATAGTCCCCTCATGACCCGCAACCTTATTTCTAAGGGTCAAAGTTACTATGTCATTCATGTCTTTATACTCTGGATCGGCTAACATCGACTTTTTCATTGAATCATATATACGATTTACTCACTCGTTTAGTTCTCGTACATATCCCATTTCAGATAAGACGCGTGCTATTCTAGGATTTCTTGAAAAACGAGTTTCTTTTATATTCTCAACTGTCACCATGGAAGGTAATGGTCAAGAGTTGGAAATCTCTAATCTATCATCGAAATGTTTTACATAAATGACATTTCATTGAAGATTATATGATCGGTGGGTCAAAGCATTTACCAATCATTCAAGCCAAGCATCCTCAGGATACTCAGGAATTTTTACAAATTTTCCAGTTTCCAAATCCAAGTAGTAGTAGTCTCTGAAAACATTTTGCAAGAATCTTTTTGATAGCTCTATTATCCTTGGTATGGAACCCTCAAATCTCTCGTCCTTGATGACATTCAGATTTACGCCCGTTGATTGTTTGCTTCCATCATATCGAATATACCGTAACGAGGCTGAAGGGATATATTTTTCTGGATTTTCAGCAAAAAGAAGAATCGCAGCGTTTTTGTAAATATACTCTCCATTTTCCCTTGTTGCCAAGTTTCGATTCACGAGAAGATCTCTATAGTCTCCATCGAAATTTATCTTTTTCTTGTAAAAATTCAAAACACTTTCTCTAAAATCATTTTCATCAAAATCATTTCTTTTTTCTTCCTCGAATCTCCGTATAGATTTATCGTACTCTAATTTTCTTGCCCAATCCCTATCAAGCTCACGAGTTTCATCTCCATTCCTGAGAAATACTTTTTGGGTGTCTTTTCTATAAAATACCCTCTCTTTATCCGGATTGATATGGTAAATAATGATTATTTTCTCATCGATTATAACCTCCTCTATTTGTATAAAAACAGGAGGGAGTATCATATCCTGCACTACCTGTATATAATTATGATATTTTTCGTTTTCAAGTGTTTTAAGATTTTCTATTTCACCATTACTGACTCAAAGCACTATCACTCAGCCTTCTGCATTGAGCATGCCAATAATTACATCTGCGAGCTTACTTGGAGTGAAACCAATACTCCCATCAGGCTTAAAAACTCATTTTCTTTCGAAAATAACGGATTCTTTTGCGTGAAGGATAAATTCAAGTGTGAGCTTGGAATCTATTTTTGAGATGATTTGAACGGACATATGAGCGTGAGTTAGAAATAATGTACTTATAATCTTATTTTAACCATTTTATAAAGCTTCTTTCGATGAATTCGTCGAAAGTCATATTTTCATAATTCCCTCTATTTTCTAGGAATTCCCTGATTTCGATTCAGGTGATTAAAGAGATATAAAAGGATTGATTGTTTGAGTTTTCATTTTCAAGAATCACTTTAAATTTCTCAATAGCAGTAGTTTTGTAATCATTGCTACAAGCGAATATTCAATATCTCGAGATTTTGTTTTTTGCCAATATTCTTATGTATGATTCAAATTGAGGTACTTCATTAACCGAGAGATCATTTTTCTTTTTAAACTTAATTTCCACTACTGTGTATCCCAATTCAGGATTATTCAGGTTTAAAATATGTCTATTTAATTTAAGTAATTTATCAATTTTCTGTCATCAGATTTCAAATTTGAATTCCTTTTTGAATCCTGTATTGAAATATGAACTATGTAATAGGAATTTCTCTATAAAATTTTCATACTCAGTTCAGTTGAATTTATTATTATTTGAATCTTCAAGACTTTCAATCAAATCTATGTATTGGCTCAAAAATAATTTTTTCAGACCTGAAACATCATTTAATTTTCTGTCGTAAAATTCCATCTCTTTTTCATAATCAATCACTTCTAAAAAACTTCTTGATAATTCAAAGTATTCCAAAATTTGATAAATTTTATTTTCTCAATTTTTAGAAGCTAATATTTCCTTAAATAGGGCATTATAATCGGTTTTTATACTTCAGAACTTGCTTCAATAGGTACTTATAAAATCTCACTCAATATCTAGATTTCAAAGAACCTTAACAAACTCTGAAATATCTAACTTTTCGGAGTTTGGTAGTTTTCAGGAGAAGTATTTGGAGAGTTTATTGAAGTTCATAGCTATAGACATTAAATAGACATGATTTATGTAGGCGAGGGTGTATATAGTGCGCCGGCGTATACTTAAAGTGAAGATAAAAAGGCAATACTAATCTATTTGATTTTAAAGTCATAATCTCTCAAAAAATACCTTATTTCTCAACTCTGCATCCTTTAGCAATTTTTTGTAGCTAATAATTTCAACATACAATCAATAACTCGAAAGGAATCCAAAGTATCATTCTCCATCCGGACTTTTTACTAAACCTTGTTGTTTTGCGAAATCAACTATTTTCTCTGTAATGTCAGCAATAACATATCAATATACAGGAGTTTCATTGGTTACTTTGATTTTTTCTAGTCATTCTGGCATTTCATGTTTTCAGTCCTTGATATCTTCAAGATATTTTGCTATTTGGATTATTGGATTGTCTTCTGCTGTATAATTTGGTCTCTTTGGGCGCTTAAACTCGAAGATGGTCAAAGGATTACTACTTTCATTTTCTCATCATCTAAATGATTGCCTGTAATCAAACATAAGTAAATCTGGTTCTTTGCTCGACTTTTGTTGAAGTTTGCTTCACTTTCGAGAAATCTTTTTATCAGAAGCGATGTAATGGGAAAATACTAATCGCTCATCCAATAGCCATAAATTATGGTCTTCATAGTCTGTATCAGTACTGTCTTTTCACATTGGGTATATCACATTGTGAATATCCTCTTCTAGTTCCGCTTTTCAATCATCATCACGCCTTAAGAGTTCTTTAAAATACTCAAGCACCAATTTGCGATTAACGACATAATGAATAAGATCACTCTTGCTATTTTCGGTAATCAGCTTGATAACATCAGCTGACTTATCTCATGAAGTTGTTGACTTATTCTTAATAATCGAATTAAGTTCAGAATTTGCATCTACTTCTCGTTTGATCTTTATTTTTTGAAGTTCAATTTCAATCTCCTCATCTTTGAGATCGTATCAAAAATCGTCAAAATTAATGTCATGGATATAGGGTAGGTGCCATTTGGCGTTACTTTTCACATACTCATTTATCCTTTTTATTTTTTTATCTTTCCTGGTGGTATATTCATCTTTAAAAAGATTTTTTATGATCTTTGCAGTTTCATGATAGATATCATCCGACGAAAAGGCTCAAATTTGTTGTTTGGTTTTCTCGAAATCGAATCATTCTCGATCATGAGTAACTCTCTCATTTAAATACTTCGAAACTACATAAGCCTGAACTATAAAACCTTTTTCGGTAATTTGTCCTTTCTCATTTTCGTACTTTTGAATCAGTGCCTCATTGAACTCTGGAATGAACCTTGATAATTTTTCATCCACCACAACTCTTTTATCAGCCACTAAATTAATAGAGTGATGCGACTGGCTATGGAATACCTTGTAAATTTTCACATTAAATTCTTCGCTAATTGTTTCATCTGCAGATATCTGCCTTGAAAGAGTAAAAATAGTATTTTCAATTTTCTCAATTCACTTGTAATTCTCCAGATAATCGTTCAAAACGATCTCACTCGTGCCGTCCTTAAGTACTATTTTCGGACAATGATAGTTCTCATCGACAAAAAAAGGAAACATTTTTTCGAATATTTTTCGAGCAATCGTATCTAAGCCCTTATCGAGCTTATCATGATGCTTCTCTTTTATTCTAAACTTAAAACTAGTGAGATTATCTCTTTCTGGGAGATTCTCTATCAAAAGAGGATTTGCGATTATAGTTTTATCATCTACGAAATCGAATGTTCTATGATGAAACTTTTCCTCCTCCTTATAGTAACTATCAATTTGGATGGTTTCGAAAAATTTTAGGAAGGTTAGTCTTCAAAATCATTTACCTCAAATATCAATTTTGTGGGATGTGTGAATTTCATCAAAGTAGTCATAATTCGAAGTATTGAATCAGGCTCCATTATCTGAAACAGTAACAGATTTGATCAATGGAAGGCTATCTAGATTAGTCTGCTCTGATCTTTGAAACTCCACAACAATTTCCCCATTTTTTCCCTCTCGAAGTTCCTCTATTCCGTGTATTCAGTTTACAATAGCCTCAGTTAAGGCTGTGTATATAGAGACGTCTTTCGTGTTATTCTCCACGAATGTTTTTATGTTGATAGAGGTCATTGGCTGATAGAATTATGAAAAGATTATTTTTCTAAACTTTCTTCTATTGTTTTGATTTCATCCGATGTAATTCAGTAAATCTCATATACCAATCTGTTAATTTCATTTTCTAAATCTAGAGTATTAATATTAGGATTATTATTCTTGCTTTCAATGATACGATTAGTAGCTTCAATAATGGGCTGTTGATTTGTTGAAATTTTTATCGGTAATTTTTCAAGGTTTATAATTTTAACTTCAGCGAAAGCCTTTCAAGTCTCTGGAACGATTTTTCTATAAAACCAAGTTAGTAGTTTTGAATTCAAAATCGCAAGTAGATACTTAATATCTACAGTCTCGGGCATAGGGGCAATTAGATGGGTTGAATGTCGAGTAATAAATCAGTTCTGGTCATAAGCAGCTATAATTTTATCCGCAGTTTGTCGAATAATAATTTTTGGCCTTAAAAATATCTCCTCCTTTCTGAGTGCAAAATCTACTTTTGTCTGTTTTGTAGCTAGCTCGTTTAAGGAAATCGATAATTTTAGACTAGAGTCATAATTAATCCATAGATTATTCCATGCCACAGAAAATTTATTAATATCCTTTCATTCAAGAATTTTCCTATACTTAAATCCTTCATTCGTTCTTGAAAGAAGAATATTTGCAACATTCCCTGTATTAACACCATTATTTATATAACAGATTTCTCAAAGTAATGATGTATGATTTTTAATTTTTTCTATAAGGGGGCCATAACTAGCATCAAAAATAACAAAATTATTATTTTCAGTCTTGATATAATCACCCTGATTAAAATCAGAGTATTTAATTTTAAAAAAATCTTCTGGTGAGTTAATTATCTTTCATTTAAAAAAGTTATTTTTTGTATTTCAGTTCTTCCTACTTGAAAGAATGATGTTTCATCAAGTTTCTGCTCAATCAAAAATTCTATATTTAAATTCCAAAATTAATAACAAAACTGTTGTTTTGAGAATGAAACCTCTGCTTTTTTTTAGAAAGTGATTATCTAACAAAACTCTGGGCAATATAAAAGAAAAAATTCAATCGTTACGAAGTAGACTAATGGATTTTTCGATAAATAAAGCGAATAGATTGGTTTTATATTCATATGTAGAATAAAGTGATTCTAGAATTTCCGCTTCTTTATCTAAAGTCGGTCATTTTTTACTTCAGATACTGACATAAGGGGGATTACCTATAACAATATCAAACTTTCTCCATTCGCCCAGCATAAGAGAAGGATCAAAAAAAGAATGTGAGTGATTTGGGTTATCGAAATGTACTCAAAATTCGTGTATTTGAAGGGCGCGCTTCGATGGGTCTCTTCCAAGAGTTATCTGTCCAATTTCCGCATATTTCCTTATTTTATTCTTTAGCTCCTCCTTTTCTTTTTTTCCGGAAGCTTTATAATATTCTCTCTTATATTTTTTCAGCGTGTCCAAATTTGCTTCATCATTTTGCCCAAAGATATCAAGTTGTGATTCTTCGCCAGAAAGGGGAATAAGAGTATTCGCACAAACAAATTTGAATTCAAAGTTCGGTAATGGTTCAGGCTTTTCTTCGTCCACTATAAGAGACAACCAGAAACGTAATCGAGCAATATCAATTGCACCCGGCTCAATATCCACTCAATAGATACTCTCTTGGATGGTTTCTTTCTTGATATTATAAAGATCTTTTTGGTCGTTTATAAAGCCATGATGACGAAAATACCATCGTACTCATGATATTTCATGCAAGAGCCCCATTGGAAAAGCACCAGAACCAACGGCTGGGTCAAGTATTTTGATTTTCTGAAGTTTATCGTCGATTTCCGAAATATATCAGTCAATTATGACTCTTTGATCAATAGGTAAATTAATATAGGCATCAATACTTGCCCAATCGTTTGATAATTCTTTACGTTTTACGAGATCACGGATTCTATCTTCCTCGATCTTGGTTGATTGTATGAGATACTGTACAAGGCTTTCTTGACACATATAATGCACTATATCACGGGGCGTATAAAAAGCTCCGAACTTCTTGTTTAGCTCTTTTCCAATCCTCGCCTTGCCTTTTTCTTGATAAATAGAAACGATATCATCGATATTTTCCTTGCTTATTGAAATCATCTTTTCAAAGATTTTTCCGAGCATTTCGGGATCGATTGCAATCTCCGCATCATATGGATCATCTTCATCCACTGTAAAGTTGTAGGTATCAAATACATCGAGGATACCAGGTTTTTTCTCATCTTTACTTGAGAAGATGTCATTCGATATCTTCGCTGTAAAATTCTCCCAACCTTCGTAATCCTCTTTAAAAAGTCCGCCATTGAGATATGGAATACGGAATCGCATATTGGGCTCATAATCATCATCATCTCGACGATCTTTATTGAACCCGTTGTAAAAAAGATGCTCTAGGTAGTCATTGTAAAAGTACTCCGTGGAAGGCCTTACAAAATTCTCTCCTCGAGAGAACCTTTCCCAGAGGGTTCTAAGAAACTTTCGATCACCAACTCACCATTCTTTATTTTTCTCAACTCCGAGCCACCCCTTTTTTTGAATGAAATAAACAAAAATGATCTTTCCCAGAAGATTCTTTGCAAATTTAACTCGATCAACCCCACTATTCGAAAGTATATCACAAAAATGTGAGTCTTTCGAAATACCAATATACAAACGTACGAACAGATCAAAATAATCGTCGAAGAATGGTTTTCGAACAACTTCAACATCAAAACGGCTTTGAAGGTCCTTAAAATCAGAGATTCGCTTCTCAAGCTGTTGTTTTACCGTCAGAACTGGTTCTCACTCGCCTAGAAGGAAAGAATAGCGTTTAGCGTTCGAATATGATCGTTCAATCTTGTTCGTTTCATCATTAATATCAAGATCAATCGTAATAAGAGAGAATCGATATCGTTTGTTTTCACTATTTTTGAAAATTACCAAAGCCTTGGATGTTGGTATTTCTGAGATGATTCGAAAGGATTCTTTTGTAAGGGTAACGCGTGGATCGTAGTCACTCTCATGTGCGAGTTCTAGTATGTGAGTATTTAGGCTTTTTGAATAACCAATAATTCTTCATTCTTTCACACACTTCCAGAATCCACCTTTGACGAGTTCTTTATTTTGAACGACGAAATCCTCCGGAAGGAAATCTCGGAGAAAATTTTCAAATTCAGTTGGATCATAGGGTTTGTGAAAATCTATCATATGAATTCTTCAGTTAAGAGGACAAATTGTTCATCACCTGCGTTACGCTCAGCCGTCTTAAAGATATCGTGAATGTATGTCTCTGGAATCATTTCTCGCAATCTATCATAGGTTTTTTTCGGATCCTCTTTATCAATTTTCAGAAGGGAAAGTTCTTTTAGAATTCATTCTGGTAACGAATCGAGATCTATCATGACACGAGAAACATCATCGCAATAGTCCTTCGCTGGAGGGTACTTCTCGGAAAGGATATGAAGGCGGTCTGACGCATTCTGCCGTCTTCCCTTAATAGGCGGATGAGTATTATCTTTGAAAAGATGCGCTTTTACCTTTTGGTATATACGATCGAATCTTGCGGTGGTCTCCAGTGCTTTCTCACTTGTATCAGCGGCGAAAAGACCGATAGCATCCTCTGGATTTACGTAATCAATTGAGAGTTCATCTTGTCCGATGGCAAATACATGACTTGATCACTTTTTTCAGAATGCAATAATTCCCATCTTATTCCTATCTGCGATACGACCGATCCTAGATCTGTGAGGGATTTGTTGTGCTTTTTTCTTAAGATTCTCATCGTGCTTTAAAACACTCCAAGCTTTTCGATGTGGAGCGTCCCAACTAAGGGATTCATTCGATTTCTCCGCATCCCGATAGGATCGAGCGAAATAGTTTCGAAGTTCCTCGGTTGAAGTGAAGATTTTTGTATCCTCTCCCAGAAGGGCATGGATAAGGTTCATCTTAAGCGTTGCAATTGCCTTCGTCTTCGTTTCAACTTCTCCTGTAGCGGTCGGAAAGAAATTAAAGATAAAAAGTTCTTCGAAAACCTTCTTATTGATACGATTAATACGTCCGATACGCTGAATAACCCGGGTAGGATTATATGGAATGTCATAATTGATAATGGTCCCTGCTCGATGAAGATTGTAGCCTTCTGAAATAGCATCGGTCGCAATAAGTACATCGAAATCATCCGCTTGGCGATCGTATCCTGCATCAAAATTCTTCCGGATAGTCTCTTTATTTTCACGACTCGCATCCGATGAGCTATATTTGAAAACTCTCTTTAATCCTGCCTTTTTGCATTTTTCGAATACGTATTCGGCCGTATCAGAAAATTCGGTAAAGACAATAATCTTACGCCCTGGTTCGGATTCCATGGATTTCTGAATAGTTTGGAAGAAACAATCGAATTTTGGATCAGCAACCTCAAACGAACCATCTCAAAACCATTCACTGTGAATATCCTTTAAGAGTGCTAAATCGTTTCGAAGATCTCTTCAGAAATTCGAGTCAATCTCTTCTGAGGGGATAAGAAGAAGACCTTTCTCTTGGAGAATGGCCATAAATTCTTCAAGCTCTTTATCATCCATCTTTTCAAGTTCCTCAGGATCTGGTAGTCCTCATTTCTTAAAAATCGGTACCTGTTTACGTTTCTCGTACCAATTTAGCATGTCTTCAGTTGCTCCAATCATCATTCATAGAGTTGAACGAAATGCGGCGACGGAACTCTCGAATCGACGGACAAGAAGTCGTCGCATGATTTTCGCGATTTGAACCTGAGTTGTACCGAGGTTGGTAATATCAAATTCTTCTTGAAGTTTTGGAATAATAGTGGAACCAGGTCGCACATAAGAAACAGTTTTGTAACGAGCTCCAACGAAAGCTCCATCATGTTCATCATCATTTGATGAGATCCGTTCAAGGGTTCTCATGTAGAGATCTGAAAGATCTCCAAGGTCATATTCCAAGAGCTCTGGATCATGAACCTTTGCAAATTTTATTCCTTGTCGTTCTAGATCATTTCGATAATTATCAATCTCGTTGAGATCAAGACGAGATCTTCGAATAACGATAGGGTCTATCATTCTTCGAAGTTCATTGGCGATACTCTCAGCTCGTGCTTTTATATCATTTTCGTCAGGTATGGTTCATTTTTTTCACCGCAAATCACGACGCATTTTCTTATATTCATCGATAAGTGCGCGGAAGGACATGCTGAGGTTTTCCACTGTCCTGATAGTAGATTGCCCTGGTGTATCAAAAAGCTTGATAAGCGCATAGATATCCTTTGGATCGTTATTGAATGGGGTTGCAGTAAGTGCCATGACTTTATTTCAAGCACAAAGTTGATGCAATAGTACATAATTATCAGTCTCCTCGTTTCTATGTTTATGAGCCTCGTCGAGTATTATGAGATATTCTTCGGTGGATGATCCGTATTTCTCTAATGCCTTATCGATACTTCCAGTGGAATATACTTGTGCTTTAAAGCCAAAATCGAAAGCATAATCTTTCCATTGCTCTTCCAAGTGAGGAGGAGCAATGACAATGGTTTTCATACCGAGATTATGAGCAATCGCCGAAGCGATGATACTCTTTCCAAGACCCACAACGTCCGCAATAATTACACCTCCAAATTTATTAATTCGATCGATTCCAAAATTAATAGCATCAAGTTGATATTGAAGACTCGAAAATTTTCCTCCTGTAATCTCAGAAGGACCTTTCATATCCTCAATCTCATCGAGGGTAAAATACTCATCGAGAACACGTAAATATACAAGATATGGATCGGGTAGAGCAAAAAGCCAAAGGCGTTTCTTAATTTCGGTCGTAAATTCTTCTTCTAAATCACTATTTGCAATAATAATATTTGAAGATTTATTCCAAAGCACCTCGAAATTCCGACAATCCTCTTCATAATAATGTGGCTCTCTGAGTATGCGATTCCGCTCTCATTGCCCCTTAAGTCCATTGTAGGTAAGATTACTAGATCCACTTATTATTATTCCCTTATTGAGCCCCCCTTGGGTAAATTCGGGCTTATAATGTAAAATGTAGTCCTTTGCATGATGCGGTTCTATTGTCTTCCGAATTTCAAGAGAGCCATCTTTGATTTTCTCAAGAAATATTTTAAATGCCGTGATCGCTTCATCATTATCAAACCAATCAGTTTTATTAAAGACTGAAGCAAATTGTTCGTGATATCGCTGTTTTGCCAGAGTCTTCGAAGTTGTTGGGCTTACAGAAGCTTGAATATCATCGATTGCGGAAGGTGCAATTTTTGATATCCGATCAAGCATTCTCTCATCCATTTCCATTCAAACGAGAATGCGGATATTTTTATCTTGAAGTTCTCTGTATATCTCACGAAAACCCGAGAAATAAAAATACCCAACGAGCGCATCAACCCGATCACAACTTGGCAATATTTTTTCCAAACTATCTGCGAGGGTATTGTTTTGAGAGTTATCAATCGTTGTCATATATTTATTACTTATCGGAAATAAGTTCTTCTACTGCCACCCCAAGAGTTTTGGCAATCTTCGCTACCACAAAAACAGAAGGAGATTTTATAAAACCTATCTCCACCTTAGTCAGAGTGGTGTATGGTACGTCTGCTTTCCGTGAAGGCTCATCCTGGGTCATTTTCTTTTCCAGACGAATCCGCTGGATATTTCTTCCAAGGATATTTGAAGGATTTTCGCTCATGTTTGGCATATCAATATATTACTGGAAACAAACGCTAGAAATTATATGAGATAGTATGTTATTTCCAAATCGAATTTCAATAAACAAACCTACTTAGTCACAATTTTATTGAGAGTCTTAAAATACTTTGTATTTTCTCCCACAAATATCTATTATTATAATATTCATATATTTAAATATATGAATATTATAATAACTCCTTGCTTACATTGTAAACGACCATATCATGAACAATATCAGAAAAAAAGATATTATCCATATCGAACATAAAGAGTATCGAAAAGAGTTCGCAAAAAAGTTCGACCGGATTGTATATTTCGGCGATCTGCATGGTACTCCTTATTTCAAGCCCTTCATCGAAAAATACGATAACGGAAGAACTATGTTCGTATCAATGGGGGATTTGTTCG
>AMFJ01007514.1_pt1 | contig 15021 bp, 6 predicted proteins | sample 427208 | NCBI WGS metagenome assembly AMFJ01 (sample SAMN02954298, study PRJNA114691) | groundwater metagenome | biome: aquatic; feature: subsurface aquifer; material: sediment; isolation source: subsurface aquifer sediment | place: USA: Rifle, CO | collected 2008-08
TTAATTTACTCTCTTTCTAATTGAATAGTTTTAGTTGGAGCATCAGCAACTTCAGAAGGACCATAGTACTGAATAGGGCCAGTGAAAAGGTAGTGATCTTCATAAGCCCAGATTTCTCTGTTTTTCTGAAGTTCACCAAACACAGGGCCGTTAATATCAACTAATGCCTTTTGAATAACAGGTTTCATTAGACCATGACGTTTTTCCATATTCATAAGCATTGTAAGTGGCACCCCACCAGCGATCCATTCATCAGCAGGTTTTGTTAAGTTCTTGACTGATGAGAGATAACCGGTAACGTCAAACAGAATTAATGCAAAGGCATTATACCCTAATGAGTAACAATAGTCAGCATCGAAATTCGATGGGGCTGCACATCTTCCTTCATAGCCAAAGAAGTGTGTTTGTGAAGAAAATTTACCTTTATACTGGCCATTTTTCTTCATTTCTGTCAATTTAGCCTGCACCATCTCTACCAGTAATTTCTCTGTTTCAATTCTAGAAACCTGAACATTACCGTGCGGGTCTCTATCCATCAATAGCTGAGCCTGAATAGATTCAGGTAATGATGCGAATACTTCCGCGTTATGTGCTTCTAACTTGTTTTTTAAATATTCTCTTTTTTCTTCCTTGGTTGATAATGCCATATAATCAGCTTCATCTTCGCAAAGAGCCAGTTTATCATTTAAATTTGATATCATTGATTTCATTTCAGGAATGAATTCTATAATTCCCTCAGGAATTACTGCAACGCCAAAGTTTTTACCTCTATTTGCTCTTTCTGCGACAATATTTGTCATATAATCAACAATTTCAGAGAGAGAAGTTTTATTCTGTGCAACTTCTTCAGAAATAAGAGTAATGTTTGGATGTGTTTGCAATGCGCATTCAAGAGCAACGTGTGATGCGCTTCTTCCCATTAATTTGATGAAATGCCAGTATTTTTTAGCTGAATTAGCATCTCTTTCGATGTTTCCGATTAATTCAGCATATGTTTTTGTTGCTGTATCAAAGCCGAAGGAAATTTCAATTTGGTCATTCTTTAAATCACCGTCAATGGTTTTTGGAACGCCAATTACCTGAATTCCTGCTTTCTTTTCAAGGAAGAATTCTGCCAATAGTGCAGCATTAGTGTTGGAGTCATCGCCACCAACTACTACTACAGCAGAGATATTTAAGTTTTGGCAGGTATTCCAGGTCTTCATGAATTGTTCTTCTGATTCAAGTTTGGTTCTGCCTGAACCTATAATGTCAAAGCCACCTGTATTTCTGTATTCATCCATCAAATTGCCGGTGATTTCGATATATTCTCCATCAATAATGCCTGCTGGTCCGCATAAGAAACCAAATAATTTGTTGTCTGGATTAGCTTCTTTCAAGGCATCAAATAAGCCTGCAATTACGTTATGCCCACCGGGAGCCTGACCACCTGAAAGAATCACACCTACATTAGTTGTTTTGTTCGGGACCGCATCATGTTTGGATGTGAAAGTTGCCATTGGCTTCCCGTATGAGTTTGGAAATAATTCCTGAACGTCGTCAGCGTCTGCTATAGCTTGAGTAGGAACACCATATTCGAGATTTAAATTTTTAATACCGTTTCTTAGAACTTTTGGTAATTTAGGTTTGTATCCCAATCTGGCTTTTTGAAGAGCAGAGAGTTCTCTAGTCATATTTTGTCCTTCTTTTTCAACTATAATTTTCATAGATTATACTCCATAAACCGCTACTGACTCAAATGTACATAGAATTTTCATATATGTCTTTTATCTATCGAAATAATTATAATATAAATCTTAAAACTTTTAATTTTTATTTGTTAAATTTTGCCTATTGAAATTCATAAACTATTTTTGATTTTCGTAATTTTTTTAAAAATCAGCGTATCAAAGTCAGAATCAGTGAAATGGCTATAACTTTTTTGAAATTCAGAAAAAATCTGAAGAGTGGTTTGTGTTTTTAAAAGGCAGGATAAATGTCTTAGAGAAATGAACTATTGAAAGGATTTTAATAACGACATTTTCGACAAATCATAACAACGATAAGTTTATAGTATCTAACAAACCGTCAAATCTGGTTAATGGTGGTTTATTTGTGCATTTGATTTTGTAAACAACTATTAAAACATTTTTATCTCCCGAAGAGTAACTTATAAGTAAGTTTGAAATATTACATTTTCTGGAGGACTTTAAATTCTCTGCAAAAATGTTATTCTGATAAATATAATTGTTATATTTTAAATTCGAATTATTATCCCAAAAATCAATAAAAACTTCTAATATAATCAGATAAATTATATAATTAGAAAAACTGTCTGGAGTGGCGAGCGTATGAGTTTCCGGAAAGCTCATCTTAAATCTTCTATATTAGCAATTGCGGCATCATTGACTATTGGTGTCGGGTTATATTGTGCCAATCCAGGATTCTCGGCATCTACTATTACACAAACTGACGGTACAACTGTAAGCCCTGTTGTTGATGGATTAGGAACCCTTTATACTGTTACTCCACAATCACCTAATATTAATGGTAATTATGCTCTTTCAAATTATTCAGATTTCACTGTAGATAGTATGTATGATACTGTAAAAATGATTTTTCCTGGCTCTGTTAGATATTATATCAATAGAGTTAGTAACGCAATGACCATAAACGGGAAAATTATGGGCATAATAGGTGATACAGGTGATATTGGCGGACATTTGATTTTTGTAAGTCCAAATGGAATTACTGTAGGAAAACAAGGCAAGATATATGCTGATGCAATAACTCTGACCACGGCAACAGGACTTTTATATGGCGTAAATAATATCACTGCAGATATTTCTACTCTTACAGGTGCTTCTCAATGGGATGATAATGTAATTGTCTTTGACACGATTAATGCAGATATCCACAATAATGGCATATTAAGTACATATATTAAAGAGAATACATCTGATAGTATTCATCGTTCAATAGACTTAATTGCCAGAAATATCATAAATATTGGGTCTATTGGTGAAGCTGGTGCTTATTCATATAATAGCATTAATTATAATCCTAAAACCGACAACATTAACCTGATAACTGGTGCTAATGTCACATTTAACACAGCAAATCCTTATGATTATACTCCAACTAGTTTGGCCACAGGTGCGAATAATGGCGTGATTTCTCATTATTTTGATAGTGCAAATGGACAGGCAACACCATATATAAGAGGACAGAACATAAATCTCTGGTCTTATGCAAGCAGTCCAAATATAAGTACATATTCCAATGATGGTGCTAAAGCTGTTGGTATAAACCTTGAGGGATTAATTGAAGCTCATGCAATTAGTACTGCAAGTGGATCCATTACGTTAAAAGCAACAGGAGATACTCTGGCAGGTACATCAATTGCATTAGGATCTAATGCTACAGTATCTGCAGGTGAAGCTGGTGGCGCTTATGATCAATATAATGATAATAATGTCATTAATATTGATGCTGCAAAGATTAATTTAACAGATGCAAGCATCAGAAATCTTACACATATTAAAACTGCTGGAACTCTAAACATCACGTCTCCTGGAAATATAGCTATAGATGGTATTTCATCGCCACACTATCTTAATGCTAATAAAATTTATTTAAATGCAGGTTCTGGCTATGTTAATGTAACAGCTGGTGTTGGATCAGGTGTGTATCTCAATGCTATCAATAATACCAACGAAGATACCAGCACTGCATATGCAAAGTTAGGTATTGGTGCTTCAAGTGATATTTCTTTTGGTGCCCGTACTCATATAAATTCACAAGGTGATTTAGGTATAGCCACAACATCAGGTAATTTAAATACTCATTGGGATGATACTTTATTAACGGCAGATAACAACTTGTATGTCTATGCTAATGCAATTAAGCCTGATGCGGATTTTATATCTAATAACGGCAATATTTATATGGCATTTGAGATCTGGAATCCAGACGATGGCGGGTATAGGTACAGTGATGTAAAAGCTGCAAATGGCAATATATATTTAGGTTACCTCCCTTCTGATTCTCAGTCAATTTTAAATATATTCGATGAAGATAATACATTTGGCTCCAGATTTAAAACGCTGACTAATTATGGCACTGATATGACCATGAATCTTTTGCAAAGGACAACAGATAATTCCCACAATGAATTTATAGCAGGGGGAATTGTAAATATTAAGTCACCCGGAAGTATATTTATAAATGGATTTTCTAATGGTACTTCATATGGTTCTATTTCTGGTTCTTCAGTATATATAAATGCAAATGGTCAGACCCATATTAATGATGTCTTGGTTAATGCCACTACGGGTAATATAGATATTAGCAATTCTGGTGATATTTTAATCGATAAAGTAAATGCTCCGAATACATATTTGTATGCAAATAGTGGAAATATTGGCATAGGTTCTAATACAGGAAATGTTACTTTAACCGGTGCTACTCTGAATGCAACTAATCTGGGTTTAGGGTCGGTATTAGGAAACATTACTATTAATCCTAGTACTTCACTTACTATAGGAAATAATTTATATACTTACTCAAATATTTTCACTGTTAATACCGTAAATCTGACCCCTTCAGGAAATATTTATTCAGCCTTTAATAATATGAAGCTGCTTAACGGTGCTGACATAGAAGCTGTTGGGAACATTTATCTAGGAACACTGCCTTCAAGTGGTGAAACAATTTCTTCAGTGTTTAATGGTTCTTCATTTGCTGAGAGATTTGGTGGTTATACCAATAAAACAGGTGATTTGAAAATAGAATTAATATCAAACCTTAGTAATATCACTTCAACAAGTGGAATTATTGATGTGGATTCAAATGGTAATGTTAATATAGCTGCATCTTTTGGCACTCCAAGTGCATCTTTGAATGCGTCATCAATTTATATTAATTCTCCAGGTGTGATTGCACTTAATAATTTTGCACTAAATGCCACTAATGGCAATATTGGTATTGGAAGTACCCAAAATATAAGTACAGGTAACCTTGATATTACAGCAAATAACTTAGGTATAGGTTCAACAACAGGTGCGATATCTTTGTTTTCTTATACAGATAATATTGGAAATATTTATGCATATACTAACCAATTTACAATTGGTGAATCTCTTACAATTAACAATAATGCACATCTTGAATTTAACCTATTTAGAATATTCGGCAATGAGTATTTACAAGTGGGAAATAATATAAATTTAGGATTCTTGCCAGATCCTGCAAATGCTGACTCAATACAAAATGTGTTTAACGGAACGAAATTTGCTACCAGATTTGGTAATATCCCTGCACTTAATAATAATATGGAGTTTGATTTAAGAGATTCTTCCGGAATCACTTCAAATAGCGGTAATATATACATAAATTCTGCAGCAAACCTACTCTTAAATGGAACCAGTGCGACTACTAATCCTGATCCTACTATAACAGCAACAACAGGTTCCATTTATTTAAATGCAGGCGGTACAACTACAATAACCGATGTTAATCTGAGTGCAAATGCAACTTCAGGACTTATTAACATTGATTCTACTGGAAATGTTTTATTCAATGGAACAAGTACTTTGCCAACATTTTCTGCAAATAAAATAAACCTTGATTCAGATGGTAATGTAACTATAGGCTCACATTTAACTGCTGTAAATAATCTTGGTATTGGTGCCAAGACAGGAATAACGATACAGCCTGACGTCAATGTTAATTCAACAAGTGGTAATTTGGGATTAATTACTGAAACAGGCACAATTTCAATTGGTGGTGGTGCAACTGCTGTTAGTGCAGCGGGTAATATGTACATGTATGGAAATACTATTAATCTCGATGCCAGATATCTCAATGCAACAAATAAAATTTATTCATCATTTGATACTTTATCATTGTCAAATGACGCTAAAATCAGGACAACAAATGGTAATATTACCTTTGGCAGTTTAGGCTCTGGTGGTGATGCCTTTGGAACTATATTTGGCGGGACTTCTGTTGGAACCAGATTTCTTACACTTACTGCTCTTACAGGCAACACAGCTATCTCACTATTATCAAGCGGTACTTCTGTAGAATCAGGCGGAAATTTAAATATTGATTCAGGTGGTAATCTTGTTATAAACGGACCTAATTTTACACAGGCATATTTTAATGCCACATCTGCATATTTTAATGCTGATGGCACAATAAATATGAAACATATTAATTTAAATACAGACACAGCTACAGGAAGTATAATCTTTGATTCTATAGGTAATATCTTGTTAAATGGTACTTATGGTACAACAATAACATCAAGAGACATTTATCTTAATACTTCAGGCAGCTTGACTATAGAAAATACTCTTTTAAATGCTACTAATAATCTGGGTATAGGAAGTGCAGACGGTCTTATGCTTGGCACAGGCTCTGATCTCAGAGGTCCTGGTAATCTCGGTCTGGGATCAGAGACAGGAAATATCACTATTGGCTCAGGAGTGACTTTTACAGGGGCCAATATAGGAAATATTTATATATATTCCAATATTCTTAGTTCTAACTCAAGTATAGCAACTATTGGTAATATATATTCTGCATTTAATACATTGAATTTAAACGGCACTGGTGCTTTATCAGCACCATCTGGAAATATTAAACTTGGAGGCTGGGATTCAATTGATGGTGGAGATCCAGCTGATTTATTCACTGGTTCTGCCTTTGCAACTACCTTTTCAGGACTGACATCTCGAGCTGGTAATGTAAACATTAACCTGTTAGCAGGCGGGGAACGTCTAATCTCTCCTAATATAAGTATAATGAGTGCCGGAGATATATTAATTAACGGAACAGGGTCAACCACCATAAAAAATCTGACAGCTAATGCAACAGGAAACCTTGATATACTTTCATCTGACAGCTTGTACCTGAATGGCACAGTAAATACAACACTGACTGCTAATAATATCTTCATAGATTCAGATAATCTGACAGATTTAAATAATCTTACTTTGATTACCAGAGCCGGTAGTGCAGGAAATATCGGAATTAGCGGCAATAATGGCGTAACTCTTGGATCTGATATGCTTTACACTCAGAATACGCCTACAGCTGGTAATATAGGTTTATTTTCACAAAGCGGCCCAATCGATATAAATTCTGATATTTCTTCTGCAGGAAATATGTATTATTATTCAGAAAATGCTACAAATAATCTACTTGCAGGAACTACATTAGCTGCAACTGGAAATATGTATCTAGGATTTAAGGAATTGCAGTTAAATACCGGAAGACTTAATGCAGGACAAACTCTTTATTTAGGTTCAGGTGTACCAAGTATAGGCTGGGCTTCCGGGCATGAAATTTATAATGAATTAGGAGATAATCCTGCTGCTGTTGGTACAGATCTGACAATCAGAGCGAGCAGAGTTCTTCCTAATTCTATTTCTGCTGGTAATAAAATAAGTATATTATTACCGTATGGTAACTTGACATTAATCGGGGAAAGTGTTGACCCATCAATATTAAATGCCACTAGTTTTTCCATGTCCTTGGATGGTAGTGGAACGCATCAAATAAACAATATTCTGTTTAATGTAAGTGCTTCTGTTCCTGGATCGATAGGAATAAAAGCTACAGCAGGTGATTTACAATTAACTAATGTTACTGCTGCCAATGCTAATATCACTGAATTAGCTGCCGTTCTGGGTAATATTACTGCAACTGATTCTGCTCTAACCTCTTCAAATAACTCATATATCTTTGGAAATATTCTTACATTCAACAATTCCACAATCAGTGCTGCAAAAATATATTCTGCATTTGATACATTGTCTTTAGATAGTCTAAGTTCATTGACTTCTACCGGTGATTTATACCTTGGAAATATCACCAGTGCTTCTGTATCAGAGGCAGATATTTTAGCTACAGATTTTAAAGCACTTCTTGATAGTTATTCATCTGGAAGTACTATTGGTTTAGCAGGTGGTACTCCATTAGCTTCCTCTGCTGGAACTATATATATTAATTCAGCGGGTAATATATCTTTAACAGGATCAGTACCAACAACACTTTCTTCAAACGGAATATCTATTAACTCTACAGGAACAGGCACGAATACCCTTCAAAATATTACTTTTAATCCTAATACTGGAAATATAGAAATTAGCGCTAATTCCGGAGCTTTAACTTTAGATGCAGTTACTTCTACTGCAGGAAATACCGGAAATATTGGTATTTCTTCAAATGGAGTTAATACTCTACAAAACTCTAATATCGCTGCTACAGGTAATATTAGCTTGTTCTCAAAAAGCAATAATACTCAAATCACTAACTCAACCTTAAATGCTGGCAATAATTTCTATTATTATGCTAATAATTCAGGCATTGTTACAGATAATATTATAGGAAGTACCATTACTGCTACTAATGCCATATATACACTATCCAATAAATTATTATTAGATAACAGTACACTACAAACCACAAATTCAGATGTTTTCCTGGGATATTTTGACGGATCTGAAACAACTCCATTTTCAGCTACATTTAGAAGTGCTTTGACAGGATTAACCACCCCAACAACCATGACTATAGATACAAGTAAAGCAGGTGATCTTATCAGGTCAAGAACAGGTGGTTCAGGTACAATACATATTGGTAATAAAGATAATGTAAATCAATTTACCTCAATAGCAATAAACGGAAATACTTATACAAACAGTACAACATTAACTAGCATACCTATAGGTATGACTGCAGCTACAGTAAAAGTATATTCAGGACCTGCAGCATCAACTTCTACAGCAACTAATGAAGTACCTCTATCAAATACCACATCTACAGTAGACACAGATACAGGAGATATCACCTCAGATGATGGTACAACTGTAAATGTCGAGCAAGAGCTCACTGTAGTTACAGCTCCACCTCCAACCTCACCTGTAGGAGATTCCGGTTCTACTTCATCAACGCCGACATCATCTACATCTACGTTAACAAACATAGTTCAACCAATCTCACAGGATACATTTACAGTTCCTGAAACCACTATAGATGATGGACTCGATCTTGCATTTGATGATTCTGCAGATATAAATACTGGAATAGTTCCGGTTGCAGATAATACGGTAACGCCTGATACAAATATATCTGTGGAAAATGATTCATTAACAGATAATACAGATACTACAACTACTGATTCTGCTCCTATACCAAATGATAATACAGCAGTTCAGCCTGCAACAAATAAACAAACCCCTTCCAGTACAAATAATTCTGATACCTCACTAGCAGATAATAGAATTATAGGAGGTTCATACAGGTCAACCTTTGGTATTGATCCAAGCCTAATAGATTTCGTATTCGGAGAAATGCTGGTTGATTCAATAACTACAAATAATTCTGAAGAAAATGAATTTATGGCTGATATGTTAGGTGTAATAAATGCAAATAGATTGGGCTACCACCCTGCAGGGCTTGAAGGTTTCTTGGTAACAATTAAACAACTTGAAAAACAATCCGGTCTAACCGGAAGATTAGCAAATGCTCAACTAAATCCTGTATTTACATACCGACACCCTGATACTTCACTTAGAATCGATAAAGTCGATGAAGAATTAAATGAATTAAGATTAAAAGGTCTGATAAAATCTCAAAATCTGTATAAATCTCGTTACGACTGGATTATGTCCACAATTAAGAAATAAATTATGAAAAAGTTACTGCAAAATAACTCGAATATACTAATTGGTTTATCTATAGGACTTATTGTGGCTATAGTAATAATTCTTGCCAATTTTTTAAGTCTTCTTGATATGTATGAGCTGAAAACTGTTGATGCCAGATTTAAAATGCTTCATTCATACAGAAATCAACCGAGTAAAGATATAATTGTAGTCGGGATTGACGATATAAGCGTTGCTACGATAGGACGCTGGCCTTGGAAAAGAGAAGAACATGCTAAAATTGTCAATTTTTTAAACTTGTATGGAGCAAAAGCTATATTCTACGATATTTTCTTTAGTTATAGAGATAAAGATCATCTACAATCTGATCAAAAATTTATAGAATCAATAAAAAATGCAAAAAATGCATACCTTGCAGGTAAATATATTCCTATTAGTCAAAACTTGCAGGACGATATTCAGATTGTAGAAAAAGACAAATTCATGAAAAAATTTGCCTTGAATACAGTAGATATTACTGCCAGAGATGCCAGTGAAGTTGTGCCTAAAGGCAAGGAAGTAGCTTATGAAATTCCTTTCTATGAATTAGCCAGCGTTACAAAGAGAATTGGCCCTGTGCACGTTGGGTCAAATGAAGATGGAATAATCAGATATCAGTTTCCTGTATATAAATATAAGGGTGATTATTATCCGGGACTTTCATTTGGTCTTACTATGGACTTATTAAACATTAATACTTTATATAATTATAAGACTAAAGGCTATTTATTAGGTGATACCCTGATTCCATTAGATGAGCAGGGTAGAATGATAGTTAATTGGTATGGAAAATACGATAAACAAAAAGAATTTGTTCCTACATACGAACAATGGTCTGCATGGAGATTCATAGAGAGTTATGAAAGTCTGGAAAAAGCCAGTAAGGCTTGTGGGCTAACAATAGTAGAATTTAAGCAGTTAATAGATAAAATTAATCAATATAAAAATGAAGAAGATATCCCGAATGAATTGTGGCAGTATATTGAAAAAATCCCTGAAGACTTTGAGTTGAGCTTTGAAGGATGGGATCCTGCTGAACTGTTTAAAGATAAAATAATCTTAATTGGAGTAGCAAGTACTTCTACTACAGTTCGGGACATTATATCAAATCCATTTCTTGAAGAATTACCTGGAGTATTTTTACACGCCAATGTAATAGACAATATTCTTCAAAAAGATTTTCTATCAAAAGTAAGCTTTACTCATACGAATTTAATCATACTTTTTGTGGCAATTTTAAGCGGATTATCAGTGTTTGGAGTTAGAAATTCATTTATTGGCGTTCTTTCACCAATTTTACTGGCAATTCTTTATTTGGCGACAACAATAATTGCATTTACTCATTTTAATTTATGGATGGACATTGTATATGTTGAATCAACAATAGTCATAACTTTTGCTATTTCATCAGCCGTTTATTACATCATTGAAGGCCGTGAAAAACTAAAAGTCAGATATGCTTTATCAAATTATCTCTCCCCTCAGATAATGACCGAAGTATTAAGTGATCCTAAAAAATTGAATCTTGGTGGATCAAAAAGAATGTTATCCATATTATTTACTGATATTAAAGGCTTCACAAATATTTCTGAAACATCAAATCCTGAAGAAGTTGTATCAATGCTGAATGAATATTTTACGGCAATGGTAGAAATTATATTCAAAAATAAAGGAACATTTGATAAATTTATAGGTGATGCAATAATGGCATTCTGGAATGCTCCGTTAGATATAGAAGATCATGCATTTCTTGCAGTAAAAACGGCAATAGATATGACAGAAGAATTGCAAAGACTTAGAGAAAAGTGGAAGTCGCAAGGTAAACAGGAAATTGATATTAGAATAGGAGTAAACACAGCAGAAGTAACAGTTGGAAATATTGGATCAGACAAAATAAAGGATTATACGATCATTGGTGATGGTGTAAATCTGGCTTCAAGAATCGAAGGATTAAATAAAGAATATAATACCCGGATAATGATAAGTGAATATACTTATGAACTGGTAAAAGACAAGATTAATACCAGATATTTAGATACTACTAAAGTGAAAGGAAAAGAGCAACCGGTTAAGGTATACGAAGTTTTAGGTTTAAAAACGAAAGGAGAAGAACTATGTCAAAATCAGCAAGAATTTTCACGCTCATCATTAGTCTAACAGTTTTCTTGGTATTAGGCGCTAATTTAACAGCCCTTACTGACACAAAGCCTGCTAATGCAGAAAGAATCAAAAAAATAATACACAAAAATAAAGGTGCAAAAGGTACTGATTACGCTGGAGAATCAACTGCGGGCGTAGCTGGCGGTGCAAAAGCTGGCTTAAAAGCTGATGATTCAGAAAAATTCAAAGAAGAAACCAAAGAAGTGAAAAATAAACTATACAAAGACTCAACTGAAATGGCCACTCCTGAGGTGAAAAATTAGGTGAATCACCTAACATAAGTTATCAATTATATTTATTCAATACTAAAAATTAAGGCAATAGTCCAAAATGCTAACTAATAATCTAAAATTTAGCCTGCTCATACTTCTGGTTTGCGTATTTTTTTCCAGTTTAACTGTCTATGCAGAAACCAAGAAGTATGATGCAGTGGGCAAAAAATACGGATTTACTCTTGAAGAAGAACAAGAAATTGGCTTTCAAGCTACATTAGCACTGGTCAGAAAATATGGAGCTTATAAGAACCCTTTAGTTAACCAATATGTAAGTAATATTGGAGAATCAATAGCAAGAAAAGTCTCTAAAAGGCCGGATATCAAATATCGATTCATTGTTCTGGATTCTAATGAAGTGAATGCTTTTGCTACTCCAGGCGGCTTTATATTGATGACAAAGGGTATTTTAATCATACTGGATAATGAAGCTGAATTAGCCTCTGTTCTTGCGCATGAGATAAGTCACATAGAAGAAGGGCATGGTCTTCAGGCTATTGCCTCTGATCCTGTAATTAAAGAAAGGTTAAAACAATCAAGAACAGTTATAACCGCAAATACAATGGATCTTCTTGACAGAGAACTTCAAAAGAGTCAAGGGGGTTCTGCTCTGGTTAACTTTGAAAATGCCATAAATGCTGATAATTTCTCAAAAGACAAGATCTTTTAATCAGTATATAAAATGGTATAACCTTAAAACTAAATATAAAATGATAATTAGTGTAGAGTGTTAATTCGCTTTACACTAATTAATTGTTGACAAAAAATGGCAGATAAGACATTATCGAATAAGATCTTAACGCCAAAATAAGAATTAAGAATGCTGAAACATAAGCTTAATTTCATATTTATTTATATTATTTTTATTTACGCATTTATACTATCAGGTAAATGTGCTTTTGCGCAGCTTGCTCCTATTCCAATAACGCCATCAACGGATACTGATGCAGCTGCTATTACGTCCCCTAGGTCTGATGCTGTCTTAGATGAACAAATAAATGAATCTATTAAAAATGAAGAGCAACCAAAAGATGATGATTTAACCGAAGATCCAAATGTCAAACCTGTTTCAAACATTACGCCTGAAAAGCAGATAGAAGGTAAAGTTGAATCAGGCGGTGAATCGGCTATTTTTATAAAGCATATTTTAGTAGAAGGTAGTTATCTCTTAACGGATGAAGATATTACCTCCATAACTTCCGAGTATGAAAACAAAGAATTGACCCTGGATGACTTAAAAGAGGTTGTAGGGAAGATCAATAACACATATTATGATTATGGTGTTCTTACTGCCCTTGCATATTTACCTCCTCAGGAAGTCCAGAATAATACTGTAATAATTAAAGTTGTAGAGGGTAAAATAGGTCGGCTACAGGTTAGTGGCAATAAACATACGAGAGCTGGCTATATAAAAAGTGCAATTCATCAAAAAGATGGAGATATAATTTATCTTCCTGAAATGCAAAAAGATATTTTGGCTTTTAATAGAAAAAATGATGTCAAATTAAAGGCAAGAGTAAGAAAAGGGGAGGAATTTGGTACATCAGACATAATTTTAGAGCTTCAGGAAAGTAATCCTTATCATTTAGGATTTTCATTTGATAATACAGGAAGAGACACTGTAGGGGTTTTCAAAGGCGGAGTCAATGTTCGGCATGACAGTGTTCTTGGTTTTAGAGACAAGCTAACAGCATCATACGGCAGATCAAGATCTACCAACTCTGTATCAACAAGTTATAGTATTCCCGTTGGTCATTCGGGATTAAGAGTTGGCGGAGCATATGGTTATGGCGGAATAGGTATAACTAAAGGTATTTTAGAACCTTTAAATATTACAGGTAAATCATCCACTTATTCTGCCTTTGCATCAATGCCTATTGTAGATACGAGAAGATTTTCATTGAGTACAAGCGCATCATTTAATGCGAAAAAGATAAATACATATTTAGATGGCAGATCATTTTCTGAAGTGCTGGGAATCGATCCCACACAGATCAGAACCCTTGTTGTTGCGCTAAATGCTGTTGAAAGAGATAAATATGGTCAATGGATACATAATTCTGATTTTCATACAGGTCTGGATGTACTTGGAGGTAAAGAAAAATTCTTTAAATATACAGGCAGTTTAATCAGGGTGCAAAGAATTAGCAAGAGATCTTTATTAATCCTTAAAGCAGCAGCTCAATTTGCAGATGATCCCCTGCCATCGGCTGAACAGTACGGTATAGGCGGTGCCTATTCAATTCGTGGGTATTCAGAAGGAATACTCTCAGGAGATAACGGATATTTATTTGGTGGTGAATTAAGGGTTCCTCTATTCTTTTTACCTGAGAAAGTATGGAAATTAAAAATAAAAGACAATATACAGGGTGCTTTCTTTGCAGAAACAGCCGGTGCATTTCCAGAAGGGTATGTCAGATCAAGCCAGACGTTAACAAGTGTTGGTATGGGCATAAGAGCAAGCCTGACAAAATATCTTACAGGCAGAGTTGATTGGGGCTTTGGATTAACAGCAAATAAAGAGATAGATCAGCCAACCGCAAGACTGCATTTTGGACTAGAATCTTCACCATTTTAAATTACTAATAAGAACTAACCAGTGTCAGATCATTTTGAACTGTAGTGGTCTCCATAGCTGATATATCCAAACTATTTGCTGAATAAGTTGCCATTTCCTGTATTATCTTGTTAATGTCGTCTGATGAAAAATATGTACCATCATCAAAAGCTACTTTTTCGATAATATATTTATCGTTACTAAACCAGTCAACTACGTTTATGCCATCATATGTGTTCTTTATACTTATAGTGAGTGTACCTCCATTTCTAGTAAGGTCGATATCACTTTTAGAAATGCCAGCACCAAATCTTATAGTATCATTGCCGCTGGTATC
>AMFJ01007518.1_pt1 | contig 15005 bp, 14 predicted proteins | sample 427208 | NCBI WGS metagenome assembly AMFJ01 (sample SAMN02954298, study PRJNA114691) | groundwater metagenome | biome: aquatic; feature: subsurface aquifer; material: sediment; isolation source: subsurface aquifer sediment | place: USA: Rifle, CO | collected 2008-08
ATTCGTGACATATTTTTTCCTCCTTAATATGCCGTTATATAAATTATATGTTATATATATACAAAAACATGGGAACCATGAAAATTGCCTTATCTTCATGGTTTTAGTGTTTTATTTATTAAAAAAGATCTCCTTTATAAAGGAGATCTTTTAGGTTTATAGTTAATTTATACAGTAACTTCTTCTCTGGTTTCAATGTTCTCTAATACACCAGTGGCATCAGGAGTAGTCATTACAGGTCTTTTGAGAGTTGCTACTCCCACAAGGGCAATATACAAGAATGATACTACACCTGCGATAGTTAAGCCAAGCGTTAAAGAGTTTGTTAATGCTGCAAGGAATCCAATAGCAGGAGCTGTAACTGCACCACCTACTATAGCGGTACAAAGTATTCCTGCAACTGTACCTTCTTGACGTTTATCGAATGAATTAACAGCTAATGAAAATATACTTGGGAACATAATGGAGGTAAAGAAACCAACTGCCATGAACCCTGCCATAGAGAGACTTGGAGTTGGAGCTGTAACGGCAACTATTAAGCAGGCAAGAGCCGCTAAAGAATATTCTATTAGAGCTTTTGATGTTGGCAGGAAGTTTAATACAAAACCACCTGTAAAACGACCAACAGACTGGAGAATCCAGTATAAGGAAACTATTTTAGCTGCTAAAAGAATATCAACACTGCGATTTTCAATTAAAAAAGTTGAAATCCATGTTGCAACACCTACTTCAATACCTACATAAATAAAGATTCCAAGAGCAAAGACAAACATTAAAGGATTGGATAAAAGTCTTAAATAGTCTTGTTTTGTAGGTTTTGAATAATTTGCTTCTGCTGTTGTTTCAGGGATTTTAGTCAATATAGCAAATATTGCAAGCAATAAAGCTAAACCTGCAAAAATAAAATAGACTGATTTCCATTCAAAACCAAGAGTTTTAATTAGATAGCCAATAAGAAAACCGCCACCTGCTCCGCCTATTCCACAGAATACTTGAGCGAGTGTTAAGTTACGGGAGTATTTTGATGGATCATTATCAACTTTTTTTACTAATAAATTTCCAACTAACTGAAGGGCTGTTACCCCGATTCCGATAACAAATAATGAAATTAAGCCAACTTCATATCTTGGCATAACTGCAAACATTGTAGAGCCTATAAGTACTAATGATACAGCCCAGAGGAATGTTTTTTTACTGCCGATTTGATCGTGTAAAAAACCCTGTGGCAAAGAAGTCAGACCATAAGCTAAAAAGAATGCCGAGCCTAAGAAACTAACCATAGTACTGCTTAATACAAAGTCTTCTTTCCAGAATGGGAGCAGAACTCCTGGAATGTTAGTAATTAAGGCAAAAGTGAAATAATTCATGAGTAATAGTAGTAATAACTGGATTTTTAATCCTTTACTCTGCATTTTTGTGATCTCCTTGTCTTGTTAAGTTAATAAAAAGATTTAATTTAAGTTAGTAAGTATATAAAACCTCTCAAGGAAAAATTTTCCATAGGGTTTATAATCATAAAATCAGCTTTTAGATTTGTATACAAAGTTAAAGGCTGATTTTATGATCATATTATGAAGTTATTTCATGTTCAAACTAATTTTATAACCCGGTCAGGTAAATTATTAAGAGTAATTTATACACATGATTATTATCCAACAGGATAAACTCCATAAAGCATTGGGAGGCGCCTACTACTAATTTCGGTGCCTCCCAACTAATGCAGCATTATATATGATTTTGAAAATTTGAAAATTCATCTGTTAGTTAAACAATCAGATTTATTTTTTATGCAGTTCGTAATAAAAATTTTTGTAAAATTTTAAAAAGTAGTACATATATATACTTAAATTTTTTTCAAATTGGTGTAGAATAGATGAGTAACTAAATTGAGGGTTATTGGAGTTAACGTAAGAATGGAAGCTATTAGGGGAAATCAGGCTTATTTTTTACCTAAGAATACTACTATTGTTAAGGAAACCAGAGGCCATAATGTTGAAGTTGGCCATTTAATGGGTTATGATCCTAAAACTAATGATATGTTAGTTAAAACACAGGATTCAGACCAGATTCAAAAATGGGTGCCAGGTAAAAACATAAGCACTGTCAAAGATTACGCAGTAAGAAAAGAGCATCAGTTAAGTGTGGCTTCAGAGCTCATCGCAGCTTTAGCAACAAGAAAAGCAATTTCAAGTGAATCCCAAAAATTAAATTTGCTTGCGTAGAAATTAAAAAGTTTTAAAAATATCCTCTTTTATTAAAAGAGGATATTTTTTGCTTGTTATTCCTGAATCTGGTATTTACTTGCCAGGGAACATTTTTTTATACTGCCTTCTCTAAACAATTTTAATTGTGTTATTAAAGGAGGTACTACACGTATAAGACTCTTTGCTCTATTGAATGTAGGGGTGAATGAAGAAGGTATAATAAATCTTTTTACTATGCTTGGAATGGAATAAACTCTTTTACAAGCATAATTATATCCATCCTGTAGTGTTTTGGGGGACATTAGTTTAGGTTTAAATACAACATGATTACAGTCATATTTAGCCCAATCTCTTACAATAATTCTTCCTTCAGATTCCATTCTGTCATATAAAGGTGTATTTGGATAAGGTGTCAAAATCCAATAACATGGAAAATCAATCTTTGCATCTTCTGCAAACTTGCATGTCTTTTCAAAGACAGTTTCATCATCAAAATCAAATCCAAATATCATAAAAGCCATAAGAGAAATGCCATATCTATGAAGCTTGTCCACCATATAGAAATAATCGTCTACTTTATTGATGGATTTCTTATTTACGGTTTCAAGACTCTCAGATGAAAGGCTTTCTAGTCCCATCATTAAGTTAATGCAACCGCTGTCTCTGGCCAATTCAAGCATCTCATCATCATAAACAATACTCATACAGCATTGTGATGTCCATTTTATTTTTAAAGGAGCAATAGCTTTGAACAATTCTTTAGCTCTCTTTGGGTTTGCAGCTATGTTATCGTCTACAAAGAAAACATATTTTGAATCAAGAGCCTCTATTTCTCTTACGACATCATCTATAGATCTATGCCTGTAGCTTTTTCCAAAAAAGTTTGTAACAGAGCAATAGTCACAATTATGAGGGCAACCTCTGGTTGTTTGTATCGGTCTAAATAAAACGGCATATTTATCCAGAGCAAGCTTGCTTAGCTGTGGAGATGGAATATTTGTGATATCTATTCTCTCAATGTTTTTATATCTGGGTTTTAGTTTATTTTCCTTAAAATCGCTTAGAGCTTCTCTCCATGTGATTTCTGCCTCACCTATAAGGATACTGTCGGCATGTTGTTCGACTTCATCAGGAACCATAGAAGCATGCATGCCTCCAATAACGACTTTTTTGCCTCTTTTTCTGAATTCTTCAGCAATATAATAAGCTCTGGGAGCTTGAGGAGTTGTTGCAGAAATACCTATAAGATCGACATCCGCATTAAAGTCTATATCTTCAATAAATTCATCAATTATACTTGTTTCAAATTCATCCGGAGTTATAGATGCAAGCTGCGGCAGCGCTAATCTTGGAAATAAACCTTTTTCACTTTTTCTAAGAGTTCCGTCATCGTCTATTTGGGAAGGTTGTATGAGTAGTATCCTTGCTTTTTTCTGATCACTAAGAGTATTCATCCTATAGCTCCAATTTAATTTATTTTGTTTTCGACTCAAAAGCCTCTGCTGTAGGAATAAAGGTACCATAACGATTTAAACACAGACAATAACTAATATGGCTATAGTTATATGTCTAGATTCAATCAATGCTGAATTTTAAGACATATAACTTAAACCCGATATTTATATTAGATTAGTGTTCTGTTAAATTAATTATGTCTCGTCATCCTGAGTGTAACGAAGGATCTCATGATTGAACTATTTTGAGATTCTTCGGGATTTATCATTCAGAATGACGATGTGATAGAGCTTTTTAACAAAGTACTAGGATCAAGATTCTTAGCTTAGTTGCTGCTCAATAACTTCAAAAACTTTTTCAGGGTTAATATTCAAACAATCCAGATAATCGCAGGATGTTTGTCTTTTATCCCAGAGGCAAGGATAGCAATCAAGAGATTCTTCTCTTACAGCAGCAAATCTATAATCATTTTGAGGAAGTAACTTTTTCTCATCTGTAGGGCCGAATATGGCTACAATTGGAGTTCTTGCCCCCACTCCTATATGCATTGGGGCAGAATCTACACAAACAAGAACGTTTGACAGACTAATCAAAGCTGCAAGTTGAGAAATATTCTTTGTTTCACCATAAAGATTGATTAAACCATCATCAAGAAGATTATATCTTGCCAGCTCAGCCCTTAACTGAAGGAAAACCCCTTCATCATCAGGGCCGCCTGTTAAGATTACCTTATATTTTCCTGAACATAAGAGTTTAACAATTAAATCAACCCAGTTAGTTATGGACCAAAACTTGATAATTCCTTTTTCAATACTGAGTTTACTGACTCCTGGATGAATAACAATAATTTGTTTATCTCTGGACCCGATTTTTTCATTTGCCCATATCATATTTTCAGGTAATATATTGATTTCAGGTAATAAAGGATCTTGCTCAGGGTTAATAGCTGTAGCCAAATCATGATACATATTAGCAGCATATTGATTTTTATTAAGCGGAACCGCTTTTGTGAGCAGAATTCTACTTAACAAGCCACTATCATAACCGATTCTTTTTCTTATTCCTGTTAAAAATAACAGAATTGCTACGAGCTTTGAACTTCCTGATGAGACTACAATATCATACCTGCCTGGCCAGATTTTAAATATAAGCTTAATAAGATTAAAATATTTAAATTTCCCTTTAACATCGCAGGTAATAACTTTATCAATAAGAGATGATAGTTCTTTAATCGACTTACTTCTTGGTTCAACTACCAGAGTAAGATGAGGAATAGGATAAAAAGCACTAATAGACTTTAATGTTGGCAGAAATAAAATTTCATCGCCAATTCCGCCAAAGTTAATAGCCAGAATTTTTGTCGTCTTTACCTTTTTTTGTCTTCTTATCATATAGTTACTTTATATTGTTGAATATTTAAATTATATAATTATTCCTGCTTTTGGGAAAGGCTAAAAGAAGATGTAGTCATAGTGCAGAGAATTGCTATTAGCATCCAGAAAATCAAATTAACCTGCGGCCTGTACCAAATTGTATCAACGAGCCCATGAGTCATTAAGCCTGTTATTCCTATTAAACAACTTGATACGATAATTTTGTTTTCAAGTAAATTAGCCTTGTTACAGATATATTTAACGCCTTTAATAAAGCTAAATAATATTAACCAGCTAAATATTAAAAGCCCGAAAATACCGGATTCAACAGCTATTTCTAAAGGAACACTGTAAGTTCCAAGGGCATCAAACCCTGTTACCATGTATAATCCATAGATAAGCCTGAAAGTAGTATTTCCCGGACCTATGCCTATAATCCAGTTATCAAGAAACATTTTTATAGAAGAAGCATAAACATTGAATCTGTATGAATTACTGCTGTCTGCCCTAAAGGCAAATATTGATCCTATTCTGTGCAGAAGTGACGGGGATAGTAAAACAGCCAGAATCACCAGAGCTATACCTGCAATTATACTTGCGATCCATAATTTTTTGAGCCATTTAATGTGGCCATAATCATGCCAGATAATATGGCCTGAAAGAAGAACGAAAACAAAAGACATACCAGCAGTCGCAATATATGCTCCTCTTGAACCTGTAAAAACTATAGCCAGAAGAATAGCGGCTGTTCCGATAAATGCAAGCAAAGTTAATCGAACATTTTTCTTGTGTAAAAACCAGAAAGCCAGCCCAAGAGCTGATGAAAATGTTGCAACGAGATAACCTGCAAGAAGGTTGGGGTTAAATGGTTTTAAAGTGCCATAAACTCTGTTCATCAACTGTTCAGGATTAACCTCTGTATTGTCCTGCCAGGAGGCAAGGGCTTCAACGCCTATTACCTGCTGATAAATGGCACAAAAAGCCTCAGCAGTTGCAGACAGGGCTATAACTCCCATAAGATAAATAACTCTTTTAGGTTTTCCACGAAGAACATTCAGAAAAGTTAAATATCCTCCAAAATAAATCAGCATTTTTACATAGCCTTTTATGCTTGGAATTAATAATGATGAAAAGGCTACACTTATTCCTACTATTGCTATATATAAAAATATAGGTATGTCAAAGCTGGTAAAATTATGCTTTTCCCCTTTAACACAACAAAATTTCATTGCCAGTAAAGCAAAAGCAGCTACTGTAATAAAGCCGATTATCTTTGTTGAAGCAAAAGGTATTGCAATAATAAGCAAAGATATCAAAATTAAAATATAATTATCAAGATTTTTAACCAGTTTACTCGATTGAGCAAAATATGACATTTTATCCTGAATAAATCCAAGAAGACCGTTTAACTTATTGAAAATAAAGCTATTATTCATAGCCTGTACTAAAGAAGAATCTTCCTGAATGTCTAGCTTGTTTAATAATCTCAAAAATAGAGAAGATTTTACTAAATTCATATTATTGAAGCACTCTTACGTCTGAAACCATACCGTTAACTCTGTATTTATAGCCTTCTAAACTTACTATTAATCCTGTTTTAATTTTGTTTCCGCCAATAACGGCTCCGTCTGCTGTTATGGTTGCTTTGTCTTTTACAGTAACAAGGAAATTATATGTATAAGGTGCGGTTGGATCAGCAACAGCAAATGCTTTACCAGGATTTTTAACGTCAGGGATCACGGCTTTCCATGGTTCCATTTCAACCTTTACGATTTCAAGAGAGGTATAAGGAACGTTTCTGATTGTAATAAAGGTTCTTTCTTTAGGTTTAAACAAAAGTTCTTCACTTGAAAGTTTTAATCCTCTTATTACCACATCAAATTCGATCATAGATTCTTTTTTAATGACATTGGCAGAAGTTGCATATCTGTTGCTCTTTACAAGTACCAGGCCTGTAGCTGCAACTAAAACAATTAAAACGATACTTAAATCAATGACATTTATAAATCCAAAAAGCTTGCCATTTTTAACCATAATTTTTTAAACCCCAATTCTTATATTTTTAAGCCTAAATCTTCAGTATTTAAATTATCTATCTTCTCTGTGAGCTCAGGAATTGTAGTAATTGCAGAACCAAACTGTCTAACAACAATACTTGCAGCGAGATTTCCAAGGAACATACATTCAGCTCCGGCAGCTCCTGCACAAAGCCCTAGAGTAAAGGTTCCTACAACAGTATCTCCTGCTCCGGTAACATCAAAAACCTCCGTCTTATTAAAAGCCGGAATGCTTGAAATATTACCATTTTTTTCAAATAACATCATTCCTTCACTTCCTCTGGTAATGAGTATCATCTCAGAAGAAGTTTTTTCAAGAAGTTCTCTACCGCCTTTGATAAGAGTTTCATGGTCTTTAAGCTCATATCCAAGTGTGTTTTCAGCTTCCGGCTGGTTTGGGGTAATTACTGTAACTCCCTGAAATCTGGTAAGATCTGTTTGAGCATCAACAGCTATAAACAGGTTATGTTTTTTAGCTGCTTGTATGGCTGTATCGATAATATTTTGAGTCATCAGGCCTATACCATAATCAGAAAGTAAGATAGCATCAAATTCATGCGCACATTTGTTAATATTATCAATAATTTTAGCTTCTATATCGCTGTTAACAGGATCACAGATTTCTCTGTCAATACGCACTATTTGCTGAGTAACAGATTGAGTGGATGATCCTGAAATTCTTGTTTTGGTAGAAGTCACTCTTGAAGGATCAAGCACCATATAAGAAGTATCTATACGGGCTTTATTAAGGGTTTCTAATAATATAGGCCCATAGTAATCTTCGCCATAAAGCCCTATAGTTGCAACTCTGTTTGAACTTAATGCAGCAATATTATTAGCAGCATTTGAAGCTGTTCCAAGTATAATATTAGTATGTGTATGTTTTAATATTAAAACAGGTGCTTCCCTTGAAATTCGGTGAGTTTGGCCATAAATCATTTCATCTATAGCAAAATCACCTATTACGAGTACACGACCTTTGTTTAAATTTTGTATAATAGATTTTAAATTAGATTTATCGAAAGTAACCACAGCAACTCCAAAATTTCTTGATACAATTACATAAGTTAGGTGATACTATCACTAAAACGATTAAATTATAAGTCTAAAATGAATTGATGTACAAGGTTAATTAATATTATTACAAATATTTTGCAAGGTGGAAATAAATTGACTGAATCATTCAAAAATTTTGAAACAAGAAAACCCAAATATTTCAGTGAAGACGATATAGTACAGGGTCCTAAGAAGTTTGTATTTCAGATTCATCCTGAAAACGTAAAATTTATCGAATCGTTATCTTATCAGGAAAAGCAGGATTTCATTAATCATCTGATTGCACAAAGCAGAGAGGAAATTAATGAAGAATATAAACATAAAGAATATTTTAAATGGATTAAAAAAGCATTTACTATAGCTATGACTATACTAATAGGTATTCCGATGTTATTTTATTTTACAAATATTTCTTTAAAAGCAACAAAAACAAATTATTCAGAAATGCAAAAGAATTTCGAGAAATTATTTTAATTAAGAACAGCAGAAAAGATAATAAATAGTTTTTAGATGGTGCTCGATAGAGCACCATTAGAGTAATAAGAAAAATTTTTCTATAGAAAACCTTGCATTACCCAATCCGGGATTTATTATAAAATTTTAGTTTTGCTAAAATTTAATTGAAAAAAGCAATTTTTTCTATTTAGTTGTGTTAATCTCATGGGAGATCAAGACATGGACAACATTATCAAAGGACAAATTAATGAACAGGAAAAATAGCATAAAGATTAAAGTTTCTTTCCCTCATATGGGCACAATATATGTAGTTGTAGCATCTTTAATAAGATCTTTAGGTGGAGAAGTTATAGTTCCGCCATTTACAAGTAAAAAAACCTTATCTATAGGAACCAAATATAGCCCAGAAGCTATCTGTTTACCATATAAACTTGTTCTCGGAAATTATCTTGAAGCTATAGAATCAGGCGCAGAAGCAATTATCATGATAAGCAGTCCTGGTATATGCAGACTTGGTGAATATAGCAAGAGTATCAGAAATGCTATTGAAGATATGGGATATAACATTAAGTATATTGATCTTGATCTTTACAAAGGAAAATTCAAAGAAATGTTTAACTGCCTTGTTGATATTACAGGCAACAAAAATGTTTTTGACATTGTAAAAGCTCTTGCACTTGCGATAAATAAGATTTTTGTACTTGATAATCTTGATAGTACACTTTCGTATTACAGAGCAAGAGAAATTACTTCCGGACAGGCAGAAAGAGCATATTTAAGAGGAATTAAGTGGATTGATAAAGCACTTAGCAGAAAAGAATTAAAAGCTGCGCATATTAAGGCCGTTGCCGAAATTAAGAAAACACCTATAGATGAGAAAAGAGACGTTCTTAATGTTGATCTTACAGGTGAGATTTTTATGGTTGTGGATTCTTTTTCTAATCAAAATCTTGAAAGGGAGCTTGGAAGATTAGGTGTTCAGACAAGAAGAAGCCTGACTATAAGCGGATGGATAAAATCAGCTATAATTCCAAAGATGTTCAGAAAAGAAGAAACTCATATTGAAAGAGCTTATAAATATGCAAAACCGTATTTATTAAGAGATATAGGTGGAGATGCAATAGAATCTGTAAGTGATGTAGCTTATGCTACAAAAACAGGTGTAGATGGACTAATTCATATAAGCCCATTTACCTGCATGCCGGAAATCATGTCTCAAAACATATTTCCTTCAATGAGACAAGATGGTGCGCTTCCTGTTCTTGCTCTGGTGTTGGATGAACAAACAGGCCGTGCAGGATATGTAACAAGGCTCGAAGCTTTTGTAGATTTAATGCGCCGCCGCAAACGTCAACTTGAGCTCCAGACGGTATAAAGCTTAAAAATAAATAATAAATGTAATACGACGGAATTCCTATTTAGTCGTGAATTTGGTATGTATTCAGAAGTTTGATGCTAAAATAAATAATAACTGAAGATTTAGCTTGGGGAATGTATGTACGAATTTGATTTGTCTGTGGTAATTCCTTGTTTAAATGAAGAAGAGACCGTTGAAACTTGTATAAAAAAATGTCTTGATTCTTTTGAAAAACTAGGCATTAAAGGCGAAATAGTTGTATCAGATAACGGTTCTATAGATGGAACAACGAAAATCTCAGAAAACCTCGGCGCCAGAGTTGAAGTATGTATGGAAAAAGGCTATGGTTCAGCTCTAAGATACGGTTTTAAAAAAGCCAAAGGCAAATATGTTCTGATGGGAGATGGTGATAATTCCTATGACTTCAGGCTTATTCCTGATTATTACAATAAAATTCAAGAAGGCTCTGATATGGTAATAGGCACACGCCTTAGAGGAAAGATTCATAAAGGCGCCATGCCTTTTTTACATAGATATTTAGGTAATCCTGTCTTAACATTTATATTAAATCTGTTTTTCGGTACAAGAATATCTGATTCTCAATGCGGCATGCGAGTATTTAAGAAAGAATCTCTTGATAGACTTAATTTATGCACTACAGGCATGGAATTTGCTTCTGAATTACTTGTAAAAGCCGCATGGGCAAAATTTGATATAGCAGAAATTCCGATAGAATTCTTTAAGGACGGAAGATCAAGAAAACCCTATTTAAAAACATGGCGTGACGGCTGGAGGCACTTGAAATATCTGGTTTTATCAAAATTGAGCGAGCTTGGTATGAAATTTATGTATGAAAATGTTGAAATCACCTATGAGAAAGCTTAATATTAATTATTCCTGGCTTTATGACAAAATTCAGGAAGCTTATTCACTATCTTCATACTATTTTGGTAATGGCAAATCATTACTCCCTCTAAGATACACGCTTGAACTCACATACAGGTGCAACTTAAATTGCAGTTATTGTTATGTAGGTAAAAAAAACAGTAAAAATGAGCTTATCACACAAGAGTGGTTTAATATAATAGATCAAATACCTGCTTTCAGGCTCATTACCCTTGTTGGCGGAGAAGTATTAATAAGAAAAGATTTTAAACAAATTCTTGAAAAATGCCTTGATAAAGGTAAAGTAAATATTGTTACCAATGCAACTCTGCTTAATGATGAGTTAATAAAGACTTTTGTGGATAAAAAGTTGCTGTTATTAAGTGTTTCTATTGATGGCATAGGTGAAAATCATGATAGAAACAGAGGGCATGCCGGTACTTTTGATAAAGTCGTAAAAAATCTGGAAAAACTAAATCAGGTTAAAGGGAATAAAAAGCAACCCATGCTTGATATTAAGACGGTTGTGCTTGATAATAACCTTGATGATCTAGTTGAAATATATAAACTGGCTGATTATTTCGGTGCAGATTTCTTCACCCCGGCATTTTTAAAAGAAAGTGATCTTCAACAAAACGGCAATCTCAGGGAAACTTTTGGAGAAGAATTCTATAAAATCAATTATCCGATAAAACCATACTTCGATATGGAACATTTTCAAGATGTATTCAGGCAAATTAGAGATTTGTCAAAGAAAAGCAAGACGGTAATTAGGTTTTATCCAAAATTTAACCCTGATGATTTAAATCAAATAAAAAAGTTTTATACAGAAGCTAAAATTAAGAAAGTTCAGGATATTTACGATCCTTGCTTATACCCCTGGGCAAATGTTTTAATCACTCCTGAAGGGGATATCTATCCCTGTTTGTCTTACAAGGTAGGCAATGTAAGGGATATTCCCATAAAAGATGTTTGGAATGGAGAGAAGTTTATTGAGTTTAGAAGAAATTTAAAAAGAAATAAGATGTTCACTTCCTGTCAGGGTTGTTGCCAGTTGAAAGTTAAGTATTAGTAAGAGCCTGTCTGGTTAAAAATATAAAAATCAATATATAGAATCTTTACAGGCTCGATTTTAGGACTGCGGTTAAAGTTTCACCATTAAACTCAATAATCATAGTTTAATATCAAGATCGATGACTTAAAAGAGTGACTGTGTCACCAACTTTAACAAGACAGCTTCTAAGAATTTAAGATTAGTGATTATTTAGTTACAGAAAAGTTAGATCAGAATATTCTGACCTAACTTTTCTTATATATTTGTCTCTTAATAGAATGGTTTCGGCGATCTATATTGGAATCTGAACTTAATTAATATTGTCTTCTCTTAAAGTCTGGTCTTCCTCCTCTTCCTGATTCTTCTTTTTCTTTTGCATAATCAACTTTAAGAACTTTGCCGTCAAACTCTGCTCCGTTTAGATTTTCCATAACTGATTCAGCCTGTTCTTTTGTGGCCATCTCAACAAACCCAAATCCCTTTGATCGGCCAGTATCTCTGTCTTTGATTATCTGTAAGGATTTTACTTCTCCATATTCTTTTAACAGCTCCATTAAGTCTTCTTCTGATGTTTTAAAATTCAAGTTGCCAATAAATAATTTCATTTTCTCCTCGATTCCCTTATCTTCTGGTATTTACAAGAACTTACCTGAAACTTTAATTATATATTCATGACTGAAAAATAAATCCGCCAGTAGCTAGAATAAAGAGCTACCTAACTATCTAAAAAATTAAATTTTGGCACTTAAGAAAACCTCTTTTTAAGAACAGTATATATTGGGAATGTTTTTTTCTATATACTCCCCTATTCTTAATAGATTAAAAGCAGAGGAGTATATATGGCTAATTTTGATGAACTTAATAATCAACAAAATAAACAGGAATACTTAAAAGATATAATTATCCATACCCTGACAAGTGATAGTTTGGATGAAGCTATCAGAAACATAACTATGGAACTTGGCAAACTTTTTAATGCTGACAGGGTTCATTTCAGGTTTTTTGATGAATCTCTGCAATCTTTTTCGGAAGCTATTGAGGAATACAGAAAAAATGAAAATATACCTTCAGTAAAAGGAAAAATGATTTACCCAAAAGAATTCGATATTTTTTTAAAAGATAAATTAACAGCACAAGATCATATTTTTATAATTGACGATATAAACGCGCCTGAATACTCTGAATCATTTAAACAATTGTTTAAAAACCTTGATATAAACAATGAAATAATATTTCCTATTTTTTATTTAAATAAACTCGAATCAGCATTTTTTATTACCAATACTGAATCACCAGAGCTTTTATCAAGGCAAAACCTTGATTTTCTATTACCCGTAGCAAAACAACTTTCTATAGGTACTCATTTGTTTGAGCTAAATGAAAGGTTAAATAAAACTGCTGGTTACGAAAAAATAATTAGAGAAGCAGTAATAGAAGTTCGAGCGTATGATAATCCTGAAAAGGTATTTGAGTATTTGGTAAACAGACTGGCAGACTTATATAGTGTAAATAGGGTTTCCCATTTGCATCTTGACCCGTATAGAAATCTTACAGTTCTATATGAAGCATTAAGAGACAATATTAGAGAACTTAAGGGAGAAACAATTTTTACAGCTAAGTCTTTTAAAGAAATTGCAGGTCATATAGAAGAATCAATCATAGTCATTAACGATATTAATCAAATAAAAAATACAGAAATAAGAGATTGCTTAGATAAAGATGACATAAAGGCCTTTATGCTATATCCTTTCGAAGTATTTACTCCATTAATGGGAGTAAAAAAAATAGAGGACAGAATTTTGGTCTGTTCTAATGTTCCAAGAAAATGGTCAGCTCAGGATATAGAAGCTTTAAAATTAATTATTGGAACTATTATGATTATTTATGTTGATATCAGGAATAGAAATGAAATTAGAGAAATTGAAGAGACTTTTATAGCATCGCTTGTCCATGATTTGAAAAGTCCTCTTTATGGAGAACAAAAAGCTCTTGAATTCATAATGTCAAGAAAACCAGACACCAATATTCAAAGCATTACACCGTATTTAAATGATATGTATATGACTAATGAAGAACTTTTAAGATTAATAACCAACCTTCTTACGGTTTATTCCTTAGAACTTGGACAGCATGAACTAAAAAAGGAGCCATCCAATATAAATAAAATAATAGATAATGCAGTAAGATCAATGAAACCTCTTGCTGATGATAATGAATCAAGGATAAATGTAGATACTCAGGAAAAGCTGGTTGAAATTGGAATGGATCCTGATGAGATAAAAAGGGTTTTTGCAAATCTGATAAGCAATGCAATCAAGCATAATCCAAAAGGAATTGAGATTAATATTTCAGCTAAAAGAACCGATGATGAAATCCTTTTATCAGTGAGTGATAATGGAGTAGGAATTTCTGAGTCAGATAAGCCTAAAATGTTTCAAAGATATTCTACCGCTAAAAGAAAAATAGGATCAGGACTCGGGTTATATTTATCAAAACAAATCATTGGACATCATGGGGGCAAAATATGGTTTGAATCTGAAGAAGGAAAAGGAACAACCTTTTACTTTACACTCCCCATAACCGAGAACATGTAAGGATATTATCATGTATAAAGCAAATTCAATCACAATAAGTATAATCATCGCGGAAGATGATATTTTGTATAAAAAAGCAGTAAAAGATTTTCTTCAGGAAGATCCTTCTTTCGAGGTTGTTGGAGAAGCAAAAGATGGCCAAACTGCTGTTTGCCTTACTAAAGAGCTTAGACCTGATGTAATAATCATGGATCTTGGACTTCCTGTCATATCAGGTATAGAAGCAACCAGAAAAATAAAAGAAAATACACCTTATATTAAAGTTATAGCTTTAACCTCTCATATTGATCAGGATGAAGCGATGGAATCATTGGATGCTGGTGCTAATGCTTATGTTAATAAAGACATAGATGTAAAATATCTGAAAATGATTATTGAGACAGTTAACAAAGGTGCTATCTGGGTCTCTCCACTCATAGGAAAAATAGTATTGTCAGAAAGTGTTAAATGCTATAAAAAACATAGAAATATTTAGTGCGTAGGGTGGGCTTTAGCCCACGCTGAAATATGTTTT
>AMFJ01026313.1_pt1 | contig 14999 bp, 11 predicted proteins | sample 427208 | NCBI WGS metagenome assembly AMFJ01 (sample SAMN02954298, study PRJNA114691) | groundwater metagenome | biome: aquatic; feature: subsurface aquifer; material: sediment; isolation source: subsurface aquifer sediment | place: USA: Rifle, CO | collected 2008-08
TCGTCCCTCGTCCCTCGTCCCTCGTTCTTCCGTTCTATCCCCCTCCCACAAGCAGGCCCTCAACCCGTATGGTGGGGATCGCGCTGGTCACGGGAACCATCTGGCCATTCTTGCCACAATTACCGGGAACAAAACTGGGGTCGCCTGACATCATGGTGATGTGTTTCATCATCTCGGGACCGTTGCCCGTCAGCGTGACATTTTTGAGAGGGGTTCCGATTTTGCCGTGCTTGATCTCAAAGGCCTCCTGCACGCGAAACATGAAATCACCGCTGACCGGGTTGACCTGCCCCCCACCCATTTTGGTGACAAACAACCCGTCTGCCACAGAGGCGATGATGTTGTCGGTTTTGTCGGTGCCCGAGGAGAGAAATAAATTGGTCATCCGCGTGAGAGGGGGGTGTTCAAAGGATTCGCGCCTGCCGTTGCCAGTGGGTGGTATCCCCAGTCGCGAGGCAGACAAGCGGTCACAGAGGTAGGTTTTCAACACGCCGTTTTCGATCAAGACGTTGCTTTGCGATGGCGTGCCTTCGTCGTCAAAACTAAAAGACCCCCTGAGGTTTGGGATGGTGGCATCATCCACAATGGTGACTTTGGGGTGGGCGATGAGTTGACCAATTTTGCCGCGAAACAGCGACATCCCCTCAATCACCAGATCACCTTCGAGCCCGTGACCAACGGCTTCGTGGATGATTGTGCCACCCGCGGATCCAGACAACACAACCGGCAGAACACCCCCTTTGGGTGATTTGGCTCCGAAGTGCCGCAGGGCCCTCTCGACTGTGTCGTGCACAATCGGTTTTAGATCGGAGTCACAGACGATATCTTGACCGCCCAGACGCGAAATGATTTCGGAGGAGGTAAAACAATCATGGTTATCTTTTGCGGTAATGCTGATCGATAAGGTCAATATTTTTAAAATTTCGCGAATATCTTTGCCGTCAGTGTTGCAGATGCGTACCAGTCTTTCCCTGTCATGATAGGAGAGAACCACCTGCTGGATCCTCTGGTCGTGTGCCAGTGTGTTGTCACTCAGTTCGTGGCAGAGTGCGATGATGTCCTGATGGTCAGTCTTATCACGTGGCGTTGCAACAGAATACGGGAGATGCGATTTTTCCTGTTTAATACGGATGTGTCTGGTGCCACGCCTGACGTGATCTGATAGATTTAGTTCAGAGACCAGTTGGTGCCAATCGGCTTTCTTGGTGCTGTTGGTGTAGGCGTGCCGGGTTTTCAGTCCGTCAATGACTCTCAGGCTAATGCCTTGTGTGACCCCAGTCTGGCAGGTCTTGAGTTGTTTGTCCTGCACACGGATTGTGGTTTCGGTGACCTGTTCGTCATACACGTCGGCAAAGTCACATTTTTGCCCGGCGAGTTGGTCGAGCAGGGCATGGGCAGCTTGGCGGGTGAGCATCGCTCCTTATTTCGCAGAATGTCGATATTATCAAGTTTCAAAGGGGGTAATGGTAGGGGATTGTTTTTTTAATAGGGACGGGTTATGGCGTGGGGGAAGATTGCGAAAGGAACCTTATGCAAGAATACATTGGGATCATTGGTGGGAGCGGCTTGTACGCTATCAACGAATTTACACTCGAGGAAAGTCTCGATGTGATCACCCCGTATGGCCAACCCTCCGCACTGTTGAAGAAGGGCAAATTGGCAGGTGTCAATGTGGTTTTTCTGGCCAGACACGGAGAAGGGCACGTGTTGAACCCCAGCGAAATCAATTACCGCGCCAACATCTGGGCCATGAAGCAGGTCGGCGTGAAAGCGATATTTGCGGTATCGGCTGTGGGTTCCCTCAGGGAGGAAATCAAACCCGGTGACATGGTGCTCATTGATCAATTCATTGATCGTACTCGGGGGCGGATTTCCACTTTTTTTGAAAAAGGAATTGTGGCTCATGTAAGTCTCGCCCACCCTGTAAGTGAGTATTTGCGTGGTTTATTGGCCAAGGGTTGTGATCGTTGTGGTGTGACCTGTCACAATGGGGGCACTTATGTCTGCATGGAGGGACCGCAATTTTCGACTGTGGCTGAGAGTCAATTTTATCGCAGTCTCAAGGCCTCGGTGATCGGTATGACCAATCTGCAGGAGGCCAAACTAGCCAGAGAGGCAGAGCTGGCCTTTGCCACATTGGCTTTGTGTACGGATTATGATTGTTGGCACCCAGATCATGATCATGTGACCAACGAACAGGTGGTGGCTACGGCAAACAAGAATGCGGCCATCGCCCAAAGAATCCTGGTTGAGGCGGTGACGCTTTTTGACTGCAAACGCACACTTGAAGAAGATGGTATTCTGAAAAACGCCATCATGACCAGTCGCGATAAAATCACACCCGATGTGATCGAGCGACTCAGGCCGATTGTGGGGAAATATTATCAAACTTTCAGCTAGTTTGGCACCCGTGCCAATTTATCCACCAGATTCGCGCTTAAAATCGATTGCATCGCAAAATGGATGCTGGGGTTTCTTCTTAACATGTCCTTGAGTTGTGTCTTGTTCCAAACGAGCAGGCGCATGGGTTCCGCGGCGGCGACAGTGGCCGCGGCCAATTTGTCGGTGTTGAAGCTCATCTCGCCAATAAAGTCACCGTCTTTGAGTTGTGCCACGATGTGCCCTTTGACCACCACATCGGCCTTGCCGCAATAGATCACCATGAGGTAGGAAATGGGTTTGCCTTCCTTGGCCAGAATCTCGTTGGCATCGACGTCGTGCCAGGTAGCCGCCCGAAGGATCTTCATGAACTCCACCGGAGAAAAATTGCGGAATTGTGTTTCGTACAACTCCTGTTCATCCTCAGTAAAAGAGACGTGCATTTTGTCCTGAATGAGAATGGCGCCTCGATAGAGGTTGATGAGGATAAAGATCATGTTCCATTGAATTACCAGCCAGATGGGATCCTGTAGGGCAGTAAAGTTATAGACAATGGAGCAAACCGAGGCCCCGATCGACATCACGCGCAACCAAAAAATGTCTTTGACCATGAACGAAACAGCCATCAGCAAAAATGCCGCATGTCCAAAGATATCAAACATAGAATACCCCCCCATCACTCATAACTCATCACTCATTACTCATTACTAGCTCCTGATACTTGTTCCACCTCTTCTTGGTGCTTTTCTTGATTGACTTCATGAACTGGTAGAGGTGTTTGACTTCTACCCCAACAAAGGGAAACACTGTATGTGGGGAGCGCACCAGATTGACCCCCATCCCGCCAATAAAGAAATCAACAAATGTGAAACCCGCGCCCACAAAGCCGTCGAAACGGGCATCCACAATGTTGTCGCCACCAATGTTGGTGAGTTCATGACGTCTGAGCAATCCCGTAAAAATATTGAATCGCCAGGCCCCCAGGAATTTTTGCGCGAAATTGTAATCCTTTTCGGGGTTCATGTACCAACCCACGGAGGTGGAGACAGCGATGGAGATGGAGGCGTATTTGACCGTGTCGTTGGGATTGGGCGCGAAATAATCGATGGGGTTGATGAGGGCCACGTCGGCGTCAAAAATGGGTCCGGTACGGTGAAACCGAAAGATACATTGGTGTTTATCTTTGGCATCTTTGTGATTGATGATGTCGATTACGATGAGATCGCCCTCCTCCAGCTGATAATGTAGCAGGACGCCGTAAAGATAAACGGTGTCTGTTTGACCAGCGGCCAGGGATTGTTCCAGATTGAAAACATTGCGGTTGCGTTGCTTGTTAACCAAACGATCGAAAAGGCCTTCTTTGAACAGGGCGCCCTCTTGAAACAGGGAAAAAGACATCATTTGGTCATCGTGCAGGTAGCTCAATTTGATGTCGTGTGTTGCTGAAAGTCCGGGTGCGAACTTGATGGCGCCGTATTGACCGATGACGCAAGGGGACTTGTGACAATGGGTTGCGTTCATGAAAACGAGGGGCACATTTTTTTTGTGACCTTGAGCAAAGGTGATGGTGTTTTCAGGCAGGTTGGCGTTGACGATCAAAGGACAAAAGAGGATGCTGACAAGCCCCACAAAGAATATCCCTGATATTTTCATGAAGCCATGGATAGTGCAATTTGGGCATTAAAGCAACTCCTGAACCCTGTATTCACCAGCTCATAATCCTCTATTATTCCTTGATATTTATCTTGTACAACACAGCCCTTGCCTATTCTTTGGCAATTCAATATGAGCGGGTGATCTATGGTAATTGAGCGCCTCAAATACATTGCCGTTGATGGTCCCATTGGTGTGGGGAAGACGAGTCTGGCCAACATGTTGGCCCAAGATCTGGGTGCCCGTGCCGTTTACGAGAACCCCGATGAGAATCCGTTTATTGGCAATTTTTACGAGGACGCCAACCGTTACGCCTTTCAGACCCAGCTTTTCTTTTTGTTGTCCCGTTTTCGCCAGCAGACGGAGCTGATCCAACAGGAATTATTCGAACAAAAAGTTGTGTGTGATTATGTTTTTGCCAAGGACCTGGTGTTTGCCCGCCTCAATCTGTCGGACGAAGAATTCTCCCTGTATGCCCAGGTCTATAATTTGCTGGATCAACGCCTGCCCAAACCCGACGTGGTGATTTTTTTGCAAGCCAGTCCCGATATCCTCATGAAGCGTATACGTAAACGGTGCAAAGATTACGAAAAACAAATCGAACCCGATTACATTGTGAGAGTGGCACAGGCCTACAGCCAGTTTTATTTTCAATACACGGATTCTCCCCTTCTGGTGGTGAATACGTCGGGGCTTGATTTTGTGAAACACGAAATAGATTACGAAATGCTCAAGAAAGAACTCGTGGCCCTGATTTCCTCGGGCAAAGACAAACACTATGTGACCATCTCGCCGAGGTAAAAGTCGTGCGTTCGTGCGTACGTGTTGACGAAAGGGGCGAAAGGCGAAAGGCGTAAGGCGTAGGGCTCAAGGCTAAGGGAAAAACGGTGAAGATTGAATGTGCTGTTTTATACCTTACGCCTTAAGCCTTGGGCCTTTTGCCCTTTGTGAACACGTGAACAAGAGAGTAGCCATGTCATCACAAAAGAAAAATTCCGGTTCCAAAATGACCATTAGTGATTTGCAGTCTCTTTACAGCCGAGAAGAAAAAATCACGGTCCTCACTGCCTATGATTACACGATGGCACGAATGGCCGATGATGCGGGTGTGGATATCGTTCTGGTGGGAGATTCTTTGGGCATGGTGATTCAAGGCGAAGACACAACCCTGCCGGTCGATATTGAACACATGGTGTATCACACGCGCTGTGTGGCCAAAGGAATCAAGCGGGCGCACCTCATGGCCGATATGCCCTTCATGTCGTATCAGCCCAGTCTGGACGTTGCCGTGAGCAACGCAGGCAGTCTCATCAAGGCAGGGGCCGCATCGGTCAAGCTGGAGGGTGGAGAAGAGATGGCCGATCTGGTATGGTATCTGGATTCGATTGGCATCCCTGTGTGTGCCCACATTGGTCTCAAACCACAGTCCATTCACAAATTGGGTGGGTATAAGGTACAGGGCAGGTCAAAACTCCAGGCAGAACAGATTGTCGCCGATGCCAAAATTCTGGAAGAAGCGGGGGCGTTTTCGCTTTTATTGGAAGGTATCCCGCTGGAGGTGGCGCGTGAGATCACACAGACGGTTGCCATCCCTACTATTGGGATCGGCAGTGGCCCGTATTGTAGCGGACAGGTGCTGGTGTGTTACGACGTGTTGGGTGCCGATCCCGACTTTGAGCCTCGTTTTGTCAAAAAATACCTGAATCTGCACGAACAGGTGACCCAGGCCTTTTCGGCCTTTGCGGCCGAGGTCAAAGCTGGTCAGTTCCCATCGGACAAACATTGTTTTCATCAGAATGTGGTGGCGGTGAAAGCGATCAAGTGAATGGGGAACGGATAATGGGTAATGGGTTAATGATTTTCTTGGCTATGAATTAGATTTTTCAGGTCTTCAATTTCCTTTTCCAATTCAATATTTTTTCTCAGGAGGTCGTTGTATTTGTTTTGCAGCTGTGCCTTTTCTTCGGCAAGTCTGGAGACATCGTTGCCGACTGCCGGAGAAGGCTCAAAATAAGCTGCTCCGGAATCTGGCAGTGTTCCCGCTACGGGTTGTGGTTCGCTGACAGGGACTGATTGTATTTCGACTGCTGTGTTGGGGGGAACGACGGTCTCCAAGGCAGGGAGTGCAGAGGGAGAGACAGGCTGGTTGTTTTCGGGGGCTGTCTCAGCGGGGATTTCATTGGCACTGTTGGGTGTTTCTGTCTCTCGGATTTGATGTGGCTCTGCTACTGGGTCAACAGCCGGTTCCTCTTTGGGAAGAGATTTCTTTGGCCTGGTTTTGTGTCTATCTTGATCGTGTTGACTGAGGTATCCCTGTTGGGCAAATCGTTTTGTGATAAACGATGAATCAAAACCCGGCATGAAGTGGCCGTACAACACGAGGCCGATGGTGAGGGTGTATGCGAAAACAAGCAACCAGGATGCCAGGTTGATGAGCCCATGAAATCTCTTGAGGGGACTCAGCAGATACGGGGCCAGATACAACACGACCGGAATGATCCACGGCCAGACAGGAAAACCGGTCAGAAACTGAATCCCAAAGGCGAGGGCCGTGCAGAGAAGAAGGTGGCCGAATAATTTGTAGATCTTATCATTCATGTGCATGGAAATTTTAAGGGGGTCCAACAGGATGAACAAAGAGATGACCAGCGTAAACAGGCTGATGAAGAGGTTTAAGGAAACTTTGTTGTACAAAATGCCGAACACACCCAGGTGAAAGGTCATGGCCCCAATGGTTTCGATGACCTTGCGCGTGGTGTTCGAAAATTTGAATCCAAAAATGATGATGAGAAAACCCGCCAGGATGAAAATGGAAAATAGAATGATGTTCTGGTCCAACACAAGAACTCCTTGTCGTACCCATTTTACATGTTAACGGTCTAAATGGCAAACAAAACAAGAGCCCCACGATCCCATTGACGCTGGCGGGGGTGGGTGATACTGATCCCTGCCATTGCGAAATGCTGATGACTTTCGATAAAATCAAAAATAAGATCTCATTATTTTTCTTCCTCATAGGTCTGGTGTTGTTGTCCCTGCTCATCCACAAGGTGGGGTGGCAACCCGTGATGGGCCAGTTCAAAAAACTGGATGGCAGGATCATTTACGTTTTCCTCTTTCCGGCAACCTGGTATTTTGTGCAAAGCCTGGCTTGGTGGCGCATCTTGGCCGATGATGGTGTGCGGGTGTCATTGTTGCATGTCTTTCTGGCCAAGATCACGGGCGAGGCGATCAACACCATCACCCCCATCAGTTTCATGGGAGGCGACCCTTACCGGGTGTACCTGTTGCAAAAAAAGATTTCACGAACCTCCAGCGCGTCCTCTGTCGTGATTGACAGGACCATGCAGTTTTTGGGGGTGTTTCTACTGCTCTTCATCACGTTCTGCATCGGGTGGTTCAGGTTGCCCCTGCCCACACATTGGCGTGTGGTTTTCCCTCTTGCCATAGCTCTCTTTTTTATTGCCTTTGCGGTTTTGGTGGCGTTTCAAAAAAAAGGCATGTTCAGTACCTTGAGTCGTCTGGTAGCGAGGGCGGGTTTACAGAAAGAGCGGATCGGAAAATATGCTGACCGCATTTTGGCACTCGATAAACAAATCGCTGTTTTTTACGGCAAGAACAAACTCCATTTTTTTGAGATCATGATGTTGCAACTGGTGGGAAGACTGCTTGGTGCTGTCGAAATATATATCATTGCCTGGATTCTGGGTATGCCGTTGGAAATCAGTCATTGCCTCTACCTCACTTCTTTGACGGTTCTCATCAATGTCGTATTTGTCTTCATTCCCGGCAGTATGGGGGTGATGGAGAGTGGGTACGGAGCTCTTTTTCATCTCCTGAAAATCAATTTTGAATACGGCGTGGCCCTCCAGCTCGTGCGTCGCATCCGCACTTTTTTCTGGATCGGCATTGGGCTGATGATCATTCTGTTTTATAAACCGAAGAAAGGGATAAGCTCAAAGCTGAAAGGTCAAAGATGAAAGGGTAATGGATTTCCGCTAACAGCTCACAGCCAACAGCTGACGGCCAAAGCTAATATAATGGCCGTGGGCAGTCGACCGTAAGCCGTCGGCAGAATATTTTGCTTTGAGCTTTGAGCTTGTACCTCTCAGCTTTACTCGTAAACCCCACTTGTCTATTACAGCCTCGTGCAGTATAGTAAGCTTATGAGGTTTCTGTTCACAAATGCCTTTGTTAAGCTGTTGATTATTCTGCGGTTGCCGTTAACCAAGCTGTTACTCTCGAGTTCCGATCGCTTGAGCCGATACGAAAACATAGTCAAAAGCCAGACGATTTCTGGCATGGTTCCCGAATTCAACAAGCTGCAACAATTCCTGTTTTGGCCCTTTTATCGTCGTGTGCAATTTTTGCCTGCGGACGTGCAAACCCTCAAAGCCATGACAGATCCCGTGGTATATGTGATCAAAAACCGGGGACAGCTCGAATACCAATATTTCAATTATCTCTTTCTCAAAGAAAAAATCGCCCTGGTTCATTTTGCCAAGGGGTTGTGTACGCTCCCCTGGTTGCCTTTGAAGGCCATGGGGAAGCACCTGATAGTTCATCTCTATCACTTCTATCGCGATTACGATGAGGGTGTGCTTTTGCAGGACAAACGTAAAATGATGGCACTGCTCACAGCCAACAAAAGCGTGATGTTGAGCTTGAGAATTTCTCGGGATTATCTGTTTGGGTTGGTGAAGACAGATCCCGCGAACGATTTGATCCCGCTTGTCGAAATCCAAAAAACCATCGCACAATCGATCAGCGTTGTGACTGTTCAGTTCCTCTACGACAAACACCCCGACAAATCAGAGTTGTCATATTTTGACTTGTTATTTGGAGAAAAATCACAGCCTGGTGTCATCAGAAAATTCATCCTTTTTCTGCTGAATTACCGACGGCACCCCAGGGTGAAGTTTGGTGTTCCGGTAGAGTTATCGGATTATATCCGACAGAGTGGGCATGATGATTCCGGGACGTTGGCGCGCGATTTGCTCGCCAGCATTGAAGAAGATTGGCGCGTCGAAAAGGCTCGTGTGACGGGGGCCAGTCTCAAACCAAAAGAGGCCTTGATCAAGGACATTCTTAATGATCCAGAACTGGGCGCGCGGGTGGGGGTGTTTGCCAAGGACCACAAACTGAAACCAGAAGATTGCCTGCGGGACGTACAGAGGTATCTGGACGAAGTCGGTGCCGACGTGAATTACAGCTATCTTCAATTTGCGCACATTACACTCAGGCACTTGTGGACCAAGATTTTTGATGGGGTGTCGGTGAAACCTGATCAGCTCAACCGGATCCGTGAAGTGGCGGGGAAATACCCGGTGGTGCTCGTCCCCATGCACCGTTCCCACATTGATTATCTGTTGATCTCCGATCTTTTCTACGAACACAACATTACCTTTCCGTATGTTTGCGGGGGCATTAACCTCAATTTCTGGCCGGTGGGAAGGCTCATCCGCAAGTGCGGTGGTTTTTTCATACGTCGCAATTTTAAGGGAAACTATTTGTACAAAGAGGCCGTGAGTGCGTACGTGCGCGCGCTCATCAGCCAAGGACATTGTCTGGAATTTTTTATTGAGGGGACTCGTTCCCGGACGGGCAGACAATTGTCTCCCAAGATGGGGATTCTGAGCATGGTGCTCAGGGCCTATCTTGAAGGGGCTTGCGAGGACCTCTATTTTGTGCCCATCGCCGTGAACTATGACCACATTCTCGAGGAGCGTTCCTATCAGAGTGAGGGAACGGGGGACGAAAAAAAGCAGGAAAACGCTCAGGAGTTGCTCAAGGTTCGCAAGGTGTTCAAGAAAAAATATGGCAAGGTTTACATCGAATTTGCCGAGCCTATCTCCCTCAAGGATTATTGCCGTCAGCACGGCCTGGAACAGCGACCCATCGATGAACTCAAGAACGAAGTGGCGGCACTGGCCTTTACCCTCACCGATAAGATGACGCATGTGGCCCTCGTGACGCCCATGACGCTTGTGTCCACGGCTGTCTTGTCCCTCAATAAAAAAGCGTTTACGTATGGGCAACTCGTCACCCGCATTGAAACCCTCAAACATTACCTGAATGCCCAGCGGGTGCCTTATTCCGATCTGATCAATTTCAGTGAGAGTTATGCGTATCATGAAGTGGTCAAGAAACTTTGTCACCGAGGGTTGCTCAAGGAGGCCGTGTCGTTTGAGGATAACTACCTGGTCATCGACGAAAAACACCGCTCTGATTTCGATTACTACAAAAACAACATCCTTCATTATTTTCTCTTTCTTTCGTGCTTTTGCAAGATTGTTGGTCGCACAGAGGAGGATCGTCCCTGGTCGTCGCAGGGTATTCTGCGGCAGTTTGAAACCCTCAAGCGCTTACTGCAACGCGATTTTATTTTTCGGGATGGCCCCGTGGTGTTCTCTGATCTTGAGGGTGTGTTGGCCTACGGTGTTGCCCGCGAATTCATTTCGTATGACCCTGTGAAGGACGAGATTCGGAACATCGTGCACCAGAAGAACCAAGAGGAATTTATTGTTTTTGAAACATTGCTCGATGGAATTTTCGAGGCTCAGCGACTCGTGTTGCGTTTTCTCAAATGTGTCAGAGTGGACCAGGTCGAAACAAAATTCCTCATCAAGGAAATCATGCAGAAGGCCAAACCCATGTATTTGAGTGATGACCTGACTCATGCTGAGGCCCTGTCGCGTTTTGGTTTGGAGAATTCGTTCAAGGTGTTATCCGATGTCGGGATTTTGATCCAGAAACAGACAGATTCAGGACACAGGCTATACACAGCGACCAACGATGAGGCTCTTTATGAACAGTGGACAACCGTGTTGCAGGGCCTAGGGCATCACCGCGAGCTTGGCTAATCTGATGATCGCATCCGGCTGTATCCCAAAATAAATGACCGAAAAGGCACACAGAGTGATGGCAATACAGGTGGTGAGTGGGATTTCGTTGACGGGTGACAGCTTTGGTGTGTCCTTTGAGAGATACATGTACACCGTGGGCTTAAGATAATAATACACCGAAAGCATGGTCGCGAGCACGGCGATGATGGCCAGGGCGAGGTGGCCATTGCGGACGGCCAATGCGATGACGTTGTATTTGCCGATGAATCCCACTGTTCCCGGCAGACCGATGAGTGAGAGCATGAAGAGGGTAAACGTGCCCGCCAGGATAGGGTGTTGTTGTCCCAAACCCCTCAAGTGGGTCAGCTGATCTGCCTCGGCCCGTTTTGAGACAAAGAGAGATACGATGGCGAAGGCGCCGAGTGTCATGATCAAATAACCTGCCAGATAAAACAACACCACGAAACTGTCTTGACGTGACCAACCTGATTCGGTGACCCCGGCTACCAACCCCAATAAAATAAATCCGGCATGGGCAATGGAAGAGTAGGCCAGCATGCGTTTGAGACTGTCCTGCACCAAGGCCAGAAGGTTTCCCAATACGAGGGAGGCCATGGCCAGACCCGTGAGCAGTTGCGTGACCTGTGGCTGGCAGAAGAGGTCCAGATGATCAAACACATTCAGGGCAAAGGCAAAGGCGGCGATTTTCACGCCAGTCGCCATAAAACCTGTTACAGGTGCCGGCGCACCTTCGTAGACATCGGGTACCCAAAAATGCAGTGGCACGATCCCTATTTTGAACAGGAGTCCAAACAACAACATGGTTTGGGCAATTTTTTTCAAATACGCGAGTTCTGGTGCGGTGGGTTTGATCGCGATCAGGTTAAGCTCAATGGTCCCGAAGGCCCCATAAAGGAGGGCGATGCCGAACAAGAGAACAGCAGAGGCCACACTTCCCAGTATGAAGTATTTGATGGCGGCCTCACGGCTTTTGTAAAAATGTTTATGAGAGCCGACCTGCATGCAGAGCGACAGGGACATGATCTCCAGCCCAATGAAATTGATCAGCAAGTGATTCGATGCGAATAAAAAAATCATCCCGACGATGGCAAACAACAACTGGGCACAAAATTCCGAGGCCAATGTTTGGTGCAGACTTAAGTAACCCAGGGCATTAAAGAGAGTGAGGAGGCCGGTCATGACGATCAGAGCGATGAAAAAAAGAGTTTTGAAATTCATCACCAACCAGTGTTGTTGTGGCCATGTCGCCAAGTTTAGCCACTGCAGAAAACAGATGTACAGGCTCAAAAGCAGGCTGAGGATCGCCACGGAGTACACCAGCAGGGCCATCTTGCGGGGCCACAGGGCATCGAGCAGCAGACAAATGAGGGCACCAGCAAGCAATACCCAGAGGGTGAGACCGGCAGACAAAGCGTCGAGCAAATGATCCGCGAGGCTAATCATGATACACGGTCGTCCTTTCGTCATCGAGTTTATACAGGATGGTTTCTGTGCTGCGTTCAATGGTTTGCAAAAAGTCTTTTGGAAAAACACCCATCCAGAAGATCAAAACTGTCAACACGATCATCACGAAAATTTCTCGACTGTTCAGGTCTTGCAGGTCTTGAGCTTCCCTTTTGGGCGATCCCAAAAAGACCCTTTCAATCAGCCACAGCATATAGACGGCGCTGATCACCAGGCTAATCGTGGCCAATGTTGCCAATACGGGTTTGACCTGAAAGCTTCCCAAGAGTGACAAAAACTCTCCCACGAAACCGCCCGTCAGGGGCACCGCCATGGCAGAGAATGAACTCAAAATGAAAAAGAAGGCGAGTAGTGGCATGGATTTGGCCAGTCCCGAGTGATCGGGGATGGCCAGTGTGTGAGATCTTTCGTAGAGCATGCCGGCCAGCAAGAACAAGGATCCCGTCGACACAGCGTGGTTGAACATCTGATACAATCCGCCTGTCATCCCTGTTGTGGTGAGCGAGAACAAACCCAACATCACGATCCCCATGTGAGATACGGATGAGTACGCAATGACCTTCTTGATGTCTGTTTGTGCGAGGCAAACCAGGGCGCCATAGAGTGCGCTGATCATAGCGATGAGCATGAGGGTGTCCTGAAAGTACTGGATGGCGTCAGGACAGAGTGGGATCCCAAATCTGAAAAAACCATAGGTTCCCATTTTAAGCAGAATGCCCGCGAGGATCACAGAACCCATCGTGGGGGCCTGCACGTGGGCGTCAGGAAGCCAAGTGTGCAGAGGAAACAAGGGAATCTTGACAGCGAAAGCGATGGCCAGGAAGGCAAAGACGAAACACTGTGCGGAAAAGGCCAAACGGTAATTATACAATTCGAGCAGGTTGAAGGTGTTGCCAGCATGAAAATAAAGATACAGTATGGCAATCAACAGCAGCACAGAGCCAGCCATCGTGTAGATGACGAATTTCAATGTGGCGTACACGCGCTGAGGTCCTCCCCAAATCCCAATGATGAAATACATGGGGATGAGAGTGAGTTCCCAAAAAACATAGAACAGAAACAGATCCAGAGAGGCAAAGGTTCCCACCAAACCTGTTTCGAGCAGCAACAGACAGACGAAATAGGTTTTGAAACTGTGTTGAATGCTGTTCCAGGTCCCGATCAGGGCCAGTGGTAGGGTGAAGGTGGTGAGCAATATCAGCATGAGACTGACACCGTCAACGCCCAGCAGGTAATGGGCGTTGAACGAATCAATCCAGGGAAGGTTGATCAAAAATTGGTCGATCACCCCGGTGTTTTTAAACTGCAGACTGACCAGCACCCCTGCCAGGGCCTCAGTCAGAGAAATGAACAACGCTGTTAGCTTGAGGGTGTTTTTTTGATCTGAGGGAATAAACCCCATCACGACGGCTCCCACGAAAGGCAAAAAAATGAGCATTGTCAGGTGTGGGTTATTAATCAGGAGCGAAAGTGTTTGTGAAAATTCATGAATCATATTTTCTACACCAAAACCAACAGTACAAAAAACAATCCCAAAGCGACCAGCAGGTACAAGGCATAATGGGCAATCACTCCCGAATGCATCAACGCCAGCAACCGGGCAAACAACCGACTGGTGTTGGTTACCCCGTTGACAGCGAGGCCATCAATAATCTTCTGATCGACAAGTCTAAAAATAAACCCATTCGTGAAACGATGCAGTGGCCTGATCAGGGCCCCTTCGATCAGCTCGTCTACCCAAAAGCGTTCGTGAATGAACCGGTAGAGGATTCCCAGCGTTTTCTTGAGCGGGGCCATGACGGCCTCATTTCTTGAATACAAGCGATACACCAACACCATCAGAGAGAGGCTCAGCAAGGTGGCAAAGATGATAATAACCACTTCCTGAAAAAACGCGTCTGCCATGTGGTGAGGGGTCGTGGTTTCCCAATCGGTGAGCCAAGCTCCCAGCAGATGATTTCCCCATGCACGCGGCAGACCGACAAAACCTGCCAGGGTCGAAAAGATGGTCAAGACGATCAGGGAACCCGTCATGACGGGGCTCGTCGCAGTCATGGTGGTTCCGGGTGGGGAATGAGGTTGTCCCAGAAAGGCCCTGGCGAACAGGCGCATGCTGTACAGGGCTGTGAGACCCGCTGTGATGAGTGCCAGGTAATAATGAAAACGGTAGGGTGACAGGGCGTAGGAGAAATAAAGGATTTCGTCTTTGCTGAAAAAACCGGCAAAAGGAGGAATGCCAGCGAGGGACAGGAGGCACAGGAAAAAGGCGATTCCCACCACGGGGAATTTTTTGAGCAAACCTCCCATGTGACGAATATCCTGTTCGTGATGCAGGGCCTGAATGATGATGCCGGCTCCCAGAAAAAGACCGGCCTTGAAAAAGGCGTGGGTGAAAACGTGGAACAAGGCACTCGAAAAAGCGCCCACACCGAGGGCCAGAAACATCAATCCCAGTTGACTGATCGTGGAGTAGGCGAGAATTTTTTTAATGTCGTATTGGGTCAGAGCCAGGAGTGCCGCCAGGAACGCTGTGACCACACCGATGGTGGCCATGATCGTCATGACGAGTGGTGAGAGGATAAAAAGAAAATGCAGACGCGCAATCAGATACACGCCGGCGGTCACCATGGTGGCGGC
>AMFJ01036018.1_pt1 | contig 14954 bp, 18 predicted proteins | sample 427208 | NCBI WGS metagenome assembly AMFJ01 (sample SAMN02954298, study PRJNA114691) | groundwater metagenome | biome: aquatic; feature: subsurface aquifer; material: sediment; isolation source: subsurface aquifer sediment | place: USA: Rifle, CO | collected 2008-08
ACTCCATAACCAATTAATAATTAACAATGAATAATTAATAATGTCGGATTTTTTTTATATATTTTTTCCTTCATTATTCATTTTTCACTATTCACTATTCATTATTTTTTTATGGAGCCGACTATCGGATTCGAACCGATCACCTACCGCTTACAAGGCGGTTGCTCTACCGAATGAGCTAAGTCGGCATATAGTGCTCTGCCAATTAAGGCAGAACCAATGTATTATTATTTTGCTTGTTTTGCAAATGCTTTTGCAACTCTAGACTTCTTTCTAGCTGCAGTATTTTTTTTGATAACACCTACCTTTGTACATTTATCTATGAATTTGTACACCTTGTTAAGGTCTTCTTGTCCAAGTTTTTCAGCTTTATCTATGCTTTTCAAAAACTTTTTGATAGCCATTTTCATTCTAAGCTTAAATTCGTTATTCCTTTTCTGGAATACAAGAGATCTTTTCGCTGCTTTCTTTGCTGATTTTGTAATTGGCATACTAATGTGTGTATAAAGTATAAAGCATAATATCTAAACTCCGAGGGAGGGACTCGAACCCACGACCCAGTGATTAACAGTCACTTGCTCTACCAACTGAGCTACCTCGGAATGTCTGTTTTTTCAATGTACTAACCTATAAGAATCTAGATATCATTTTCAACATAAAATGATACTTTAGTACAAAGAATGTATTTACCGGGGACAGGGAGTTATTCTGAACACCGTGTGGCATCCGCCTAGGCGGACATGTCTATCATTCAATCTACAATCAACTACCGGGGACAGGACTCGAACCTGCACACCGTATGGCACTTGGTTCTAAGCCAAGCATGTCTACCATTCCATCACCCCGGCATGAACACAATTTTATTAAATTTTTTCACTAACTGTTTATGGCATCCGCCTAGGCGGACATGTCTATTCTTCAATTTATCACCCCGGCACGGATGCATTCTCGGGAGCTAGGATTCGAACCTAGGACCTCCTGATTCAGAGTCAGACGCTCTACCAGCTAAGCTACTCCCGATCAGTACTAGTATATCAAATTTACATATTCTTTTGGTTGCGGGAGATGGAGTCGAACCACCTGTCTTCGGGTTATGAGCCCAACGAGATACCGTTTCTCTATCCCGCAATGTCCTTTCATTATATTGGGCCATGAAGTTAATCAGTCTTGGGGAACTAGGATTCGAACCTAGACTGACGGAGTCAAAGTCCGCTGTCCTACCGTTAGACGATTCCCCAATATATTTCAACAGTATAAAGACAAAAAAATAACCTGTATAAACAGGGGTGTGTTGTATATATACATTTATATATAGAATTCAAGCCGAAATTCAGACATTTTCGTACACTAATTAAGGGGTATGACAAAAAGATTAATATCTAAGACAAAATTTGCAAAAAATCATAAATACAATATAATTAGATATAAAGGAAACAGTATTTATCTTACTAATATCTTAGTACATGACAAAAGAATACCTCCAATGAATAGACGAAAATGGATGTTTGGTCCAAAAAATTAAGATAACTAAGTTAATAAGTAATATTTATCACGATTTTGGTCGTGATTTTTTATTAAATTTTTAATTTTATTGCAAGAACATTCGGATCTTCAAATTTATTATTTATCCAAAACAATTTCATATCTTCATTAGCTATCACAATTTTTCATTCCTCATTATATCATAAAATTGCTCATTTAGCTATTAGATCAAAATCTTTAATATCTTCTCTTAATCTAAAGACATCTTTCTTTGTCAACTCTCATCAAAAAACATTCAATTCCTTTTCATTGTTATGATTAAATCAAATATTATTTGATATATTTTTGACTATGTTTGCAACTTGATGTATTTTCTTCTTATCATTATTAGGTCAAGACTCTATTGCTATCGCATTCAAATAAGGTCAGATTACGGTTCATTTTGAAAGAGGTATTAGATAGGAATTTTTGATTAATTCATTAGATGCGGATTTAATCAATATTGATTCCTTTTTTTCGAGTGTATCTATAATAAAATATGGATCTATATCAAAATTTGTCGAATGTATATCAATGATATTATCAAATCAAGTTAGTATTTCATGAAGTTCTTGTGATAATTTGTATTCATAAGAATCAAGTCATTTTTCCAATATATTTCACAAGAAACACCTATTCAAATCATATTCAACATATCTTTTTCATATATCAAAAGCCCTTTTATTCATCAAGACAAAAGTAAGATCATCTACAACATTTTCTATCATCTTCATAACATTAAATCATAATGTTTCATCTCCATGAGTACATATTAAGACTCAAAGTCTATTAGGGTTTGATCAAATTTTATTCAACAAGAATTTTTCTTCCATTTTTAATTATTATGATATAAATCAATTGTTTTTTTTAATATATGTGGGACATTATGTAATTTATTTTTTAATATTAATCAATAATAATGTCGATTATCAAAACATTTTTTACATGCACTATCCGATTCTTTAAAATATAATTTTACTGATTTTGTTTCTCTTCTTTCTAATATAAAAGAAGCATCAAATGAATTATTAAAATTCATTGTTCACATCATCAGATGTCATCTGCTTCAGCATCAATAAAGATTAAATGATCATTTTGTTCGAATAGAATCCCCCAAATATTTTAAATGGAGCGCTCGTTTATACATACCACAAGTATTGACGCTATTTCATGAATAATACGATATTAGTTCATCAAAATATTCTTTCTGTCTTGACAGTATAATTGATTTTTTCTTACAGGACATGAGATCAAGCACAAGATCAGATTTCATTTTATCACTGATCTTAAATTTATCTAAATTCATATAATTCACTAGTTCGATAGGTATAAACCATATTTTTCAGTTTTCAATATATTTGTGATATTTATTTTCAAAATATTCAATCAATTTAGTATATTTTAACATATTTTGAGGACTCAGAACCGTCAATATTTCAACACTGAATCATCTATTCAACAAAAGATCTATGTTAGAGATTATTTTATCCAACATAACTTGAGATTTAAATCTGAATAAATTATCCTCTAAATCAATTCAATCCAAAGTTACGGCAAAATATAATCTTTCAGGAGAAAATGAATCTAATAATTCATTATTTAATAAAAGTCCATTGGTACAAACTCTAATTATCTTATTATCAAATTTATCATAAAAAGTCTTTATTATATCAGGGAACAATGTAGGTTCTCATCATGTAAGAGATATGACCTGTATTTTCTTTGCATAATTATCTATAAATTTCTTTATTTTTGATACATTTCCAGAAACTGTAGATAATTCTTTTTCTGAAAAAATCTTTCTAATATCTTTTGTATACATACAATAATCACAATTAAGGACACAATAGGTTTCTCATATAACGATATTTGCCATATACATATTTATGCATTATTAATATAAATAATTCTGCCGACATTGAGGATCTTTTTTTGTTAAATTATTATTTAATCAATAGGTTACAGCTGGACATCATCTACACACATATTCCAATTTACATCAGTGGCATCACACGACATAATTTAGATTCAATACATCTGAAATAATTGTATTATTTTCATATATTTCTATTAAATCATCGGTAATGATATTTCATATTTTAATTGGTAGTTTCCTACAGAGATAGATATCTCAATTTTCAATTACTGTAAGGTGCCTATATCCCATTCAGCAACCAGCTGTTTGGTCTTTCAAATTAATATTCAGTTTATCTGATTGGTAATATAATAATTTCCATAAATGATCTTTTTTTCATATAACCATTTTTTTTCAATCTTTTTTTATTTTTTTCTCCAATTCCAATATCTTTAAAAAGATAGATTTCAATTCAGCATCAGAAAGCATAATGTTTTTTGATGCTTTTCAAATAGGAACTATTCTTACAAAATCAAATCTTGAAAGATTGGTATGATATGCTAAAAATTCAATTAAAGGTATAAGCTGATCGATATTCATTTTTGATAATGTCATATTAACTAGAGTATATATTCATTTCTGTTCTAATTTAGCAATAGAATCAATTACTCAGATAAATGTTCATTCTCATCTTATGTTATCGTGTGTCTCTCTAAGTCATTCCATACTCAATTGATAAAATTTGATATCATTGTCACATAATTTTTGAATATTTTCATCATTCAACAAATGGAAATTTCAAAATATAGCCGATTCTAATCAATGTTTTTTTGTTTCATCCATAATATTCCAAAAATTTGGGTGAAGAAGTGGATCTCATCAAGTATAATATACCTTTCACGTTATTCAATAATATGCAAGGAATCTTTTATAATTATTCATAGCTTTATGAAAATCAGACATACTGATTGAAAAAGATTTTGAAAAATCTACATAACAATGTGTGCATCTTAATTGGCAATTATTTGTAATATGCCATTGCAATGTAAATATATCAAATGGTTTATTTTTTTGCATTTACCAAATATTTATGACGAGTTAAAACAAAGCAATTAGTGTCATCAAATTCAGTTTTTATTTTATCAATATAATATGCCTCTCTATCCAAAAAGTCAGGTATGATAGGCGCTATATGTAACATTTTAATTAGTATATCAAAATCATTATAGATTTCCTTAAATTCAAATTCATCTTCATATATCATCTCAAATCATTGTTTAACCAATTGAGATTTATAATCAGAAACGCTTTGATGGAAAGGAAATCAAAAAAGTTCTTTTAATTCCATTCAATCTCTTTCTCAATTTGTAAAATTAATGAAATTTCAACCGAATTTCAAAACTCTGAATATTTCTCATAGATCATCCGGAGCAAGCCTTTTAATGATAAGATCAAAATTACCATCCCTAAAAGTCAATGCATGTATATCTTCTTTCATAAATAAGACGTTATCATACATACTACAATTTTCTTTTGCCAATTTCAACATATTATCTGAAAAATCGATGGAAATTATCTTTTTTCACAGACAACCCAAAGTCTTCGGTACGATTCAAGTTCAGGTTCAAATCTCCAATGTTAGGTCTGAACTCATCAAATAATTATGTATCAATCAATAGAACTCTTTATTTCATTTTTCTCATTCAATCTTTATTCAATGTCAGACTACCGATATAAAATCATTTCTATTTTCTGCTGAATTATTATAGAAATCATGATTGTTTGCATCATATACATTTTTATGAATATATGGATCATTATTTTCAATTGATTTGGATATTCAATATGCTCTTGCTTGACATCAACTACCATCATTTTCTTTACACACTCTTATTTTTCAAAGCAATACGCTTTTTGTCCATAAATCTTTAAATGAATCATCATATATATTTCACATACTAAGCTCGGTATAAAAGGGGCATGCCAACAAATTTCATTTTTCAGTTATTGCACAGGTCAACACTCCTGCTGGACACCATAACTTCAAAATATCGGGTTTGTTATCCATATTTTCTCAGATACTTATCATGAACATGCTTTCTCATATCACAGACATTTTTTTATCATATTTTTTCTTTTTTTGAAGAAAAACACGAATATATGATTTAAATAAATTTAAATCTTTATAATATCAAGTTTCTATAGACTTTCATTGTCATTGTGGGACTAATATATTAGTTTTATGTCAACTAGCTCATAATTTATATGATAAATCTATGATCTTTGAATAATCATCAATGCTTTGATTAACCAAAGTAGTGACCAAAGTAAAAGTTAAACCAGCTTTTTTTATGATTGCCAGATTTTTAATAGTAGTCAAATAAGCGCCTTTATGTCATCTCATATGATCATGGTATGTTTCATCACTTGAATCTAATGAAACATGTAATTGTCTTACTCATAATTGATGCATTGTATTTGCCATATTTTCATCCCAGAGTACGAGATTTGTCGACATAGTAATTTTCATTCATTTGGATACTATATATTTTATAACATCAGATAATCACTCATACATCAATGGTTCTCATCATGATATATTTATATTAAACACTTTCATTTCATGAAGTTCATCAATCAAGGTTATGAGTCTATCTTTATCAATATTCACACATCACTTATCAACCTTATGACAATGTCCGCATTGTAGATTACACCTGTTGGTTATCTGTATCGTCACATTTAAAGGAGCCGAAACAAAATTATCAGATCAAAATATGTGATTATTTATATCAAAATCAATCAGATAATCAGCAACAATTGATTCTTTAATCAAATATTTAATAGATACATTATCTTTTAATTTAAATCCATCAATTATTCATCATTTACTAACAAAATCTGAGATATCTTTTCAGAATATCATCAATTTTTTTGATACTGGATGGAGTATCATAAAACTATTTTTCTCATTTCTCCACAAAACATTGTCTTTAATTTTATAATACATAATTAATTCCGATTATAATCTAAATTTTTGAATCATGGAAATATTTCTTTATTATCAATTTTTATTAATTTTTGTCCCCATAAAAACTTTACAAATCAGTTAAAAGAAGAATTAGAAATATATGGAGGTTTTTTCATAGGCCAAAATTCTGCTAAAAATAAGTCCATAATATTTCAATCATAATAACCTTCTAAATATGCCTTTGCCCTAAGTTTCAATTCATTGGTTTGTTCCTTTCTTCAAGCTAATTTAATGATATCAACTCATAAATCTTCATATAATATCATATCTTCAGGCCTAATAAAACTAGAATTGATAAAATCAATAATATTTTCTTTTCTTTTGGCGCAGCACCATCAAAACATAAAATCTTTTCATGTTTTTTTTTGAGACAAGGAAGTTAATGCATCATAATGATCTTTCATTAATCAACACCCAATAAAGCATACCTCATTTGCCAATAATTCTATCTCAACTGGCTTTAGTGTCTGATGATTATGTGCATTTTTAATATGCTCTTCCAATAATTTTTTATCCCTATTGATATCTTGATGTAAAGTTAGTCTTACGATATTTGGATATTTTTCTCTTAAATAATTAGCTTTCTCTATAGTTTTTAGTCATAATACGACAGAAATATTAATGGGGATATTGGGAAAATTCTTATAGATTAGATCTAAAAGATCCTCACTAGCCACTGTTAGAATATCAATACCTAATGTATTGATCCATGACAAATAATCTAAGACTTTTTTTCTGATTATCTCATCATTTAAATCAGGCATTTTACTTGAATTAATCAAGTAATTAAATTGGATATTTTTATCTTTTATATAGGATATTTTTTGCTTTATATCTTGAAGCGATAGATCTGGAACATCAGTATTAGCACTTCATAAGATACTAAACGCTTTTGACGCAAAAAATTCACATATGCTATTTGATAAACAATCATTGTTTGATTTTGATATATAATCAACTAGATCATCATCCCAATTAGTAGCTATAGATATTTTCATATTTTTATAAATTTACAACACATAAAGGATCAGTTGCATCTATTTTTTTATATCTTAAATATGCCATTGCTCTACATCATCATCTACACAAGTCCAAGAATTTACAATGTGAACACTTTCATGAGATTTTATCAATATTTCTGATATTAGCCATTATTTCTGATTTTGACCATATATCAGACAATGATTGCTCTTTAATATTACCACAAGACAATTCTTTTTGATTCATATATGAACAAGGATATACATTTCAATAAGGATCTATTCAACATGTAGTCCTTCATGCGGGGCATCAAAAATGTTCTTTTGGCATCCAATTTATATTTTTGACATCAGGTTTTAATATATTTTGATATATTATGATTTTGATGGCATCAGATCAATGATCTTTTTTATATTTAAGTAACGTTTTATATATTTTCTTATATTCAATCAAACTCAATTGGATATTATCCATATTTGTAAATCATCTTCATGTCTCCATCAATGGAGAAACCTTGAAATAACTAACTCATAAACTATTGCATAATTTAATTATATTTATGATATCATCCTTATTATGTTTCATCAATACAGTATTGATAGAAACAACAAATCAAGAAGCAATCAATAACTTTATTGAATTAATCACTTTGTCAAAATCTGACTTTTTTCTGATTTTTTCATAAATTTCTTTACATGATCAATCAAGACTTATCTGAATGAATTTCATTCAGACTTGTTTTAATTTTTTTATCGATTCTTCCCCTATTAAAGTTCAATTTGTTGTCATCTCAATCACAAGTCATCCTGATATTGCATAATCCAATGTCTTATAGAGATCCTTATACATCAATGGTTCTCATCATCAAATATTTAAGAATTCAACTCATTTATCTATCAATTCATCAATAGTCTTTTTAATTGTATCAAAATCTAATCATTTGAATCATTTTACCATAGAGTTTGAATAACAATGGATACATTCAAGATTACAGGATTGTGTCAATTCCCAATAAACAGTTCTTGGAAAACTTAAACAATCATTTGAAATAAAATCATTTTCAATAATTCTTAATTTTGAATTAATCTTTTTTAATGAATATATCAATATTCATTTTTCTACCAATGCTTCAATAAGCCTTACAATTTTAGTTTCTCAGATTTTTTTACCAAACTTTAATAATAAATCAATATTTCATCAATGGATATGAGTTAGAATAGGTTTAAACTCATTTCAAATAGAAAATCTTCTTCAATCCAAAGTCAATAATAGAATTCAAAAATGTTCTATCCTAATCAACGTATCTTTCTTAAAATAGAATTTATGCATTTTTTGATAGATAAGCTATTAAATTATTTTCGATAGTGATTTCCTTTTTAGAGTTATCGATTTTTTTATTCAAAAAATTTATTAATCAATTAATATCAGATTTCGCATAAAATAGCATAAAATCATCAAAAAAAACTTTTGAATACATAATTGCATATGTATGAAAATCATCAGTTCATTTATCATATTGAAAATCATCAATAGTTGCTCAATCATATTTCAATATAAACATTCTTTCAAATAGAAAACAAATAGTTTCCTCAATAAATCTATTTAATCATCTATCTTTCAAGACAAAATGAATTAATTCATGTAACAACAATCATCAATAAAAAAAATCAGATCTTTTGGGTTGTCATAGGACAATAAGTCATTTTTCAATATTTATGGCTCACAAAAGAAAATATTTTGGATAAACTTCAACTTTCAAATCATAATGAATCTCTCAAAAGAATTGTTCTATAATAAAATTTATATCAGATGAAACACTATCCCATAAAAAAATGAGTTCATTACATGCTATCTTTGCGTCAGCAGAACATACATCAAGATCAAAAGTCTTATTAAATTTTGACCTAAAATATTCTATTCATAATAAATTTACTCAAAATGATAATGTAATCATTTATATTTTTAAATAAATAAAAATGGGAGTTTTCCTCCCATTTCTATTAATCTCAACAACCACTAAACTGCCAAGATTCTGCTTCATAATAATCTTCTACCACGTTTTCTTTAGCATCCTTTTCTTCACAAACATTTTTAACTTGAATTTCTTTGTTTTCCATATTATATATTATAATATAAAACATACAAAAGATTTAATCTATCAAAGTATTTATATTAAAATAGAGATTAATGTCAAGGGAATTAAATTATCTTAATTCATAATTAAGTTCTTTTTCTAATTTTTCTCTTATTTTGAAATAAGCTATATTTATTTCCTCATTAGTAAGCGTTCTTTCTAAGGATCTAAAGGTAATTCTCACACACACAGATTTTTTATCATTACCAAATTTTTTATCATTTTCAAAAATATCTATTACCCTAACTTCTTCTATAAGTCATCATGAAACATCTCTTGCTATACCAGCCAAATCAAATGAATCAGCTTCATTTATCAATTCAATCTTTCATGATTTTTCCATTTCTACTGTATTTTTTACAAATTTATCCTTAGAAGTAACAAAAGATATATCCTTATAAACAGGAGGAAAATTACTTACTTCCTTATATGGATTAAGATTTCACCATTGAGAAGTGATTCTCTTATCTTCACTCCGAAGAATTCTTATATCTGGTACTTTTTTCAATGCCATTACTAATCTATCTATACCAAAACCAAAAGCCCATCAATTATATTTGGTAGAATCTAATCATAATTTTTCTAAAACAGTAGGATGTACTACTCATGCTCATAAAACCTCCAACCATTTTCATTCAAATTCAACCTCAACCTCCAAACTATCTGTTGTATAAGGAAATTGATCTTGGTTAAATCTAAACTTTACATTTTCTCAGAAAAGTGCTTTGATCGTATTTGATAATACCTCTTTCAATGTATCTTGATTAATGATTTCTTTCTCTTTTGATGTTATTCTTAATCCATCAATTTGATGAAAACATTCATGATGAGTTTTATCTAGCTCATCTACACGATACACTTTTCAAAAAGATAATGCTTTTACTTCTCAAGTTTTTTCCAAGATTTCTTTTGCTTTTCATTCTATCAAATAGTGGTACCACATTACTGAAGTATGTGGTCTAAGAAGAATGCTTTCTTTTTTGATTTCAGATTTATTGACAAAATAACTATCGCTCGGTCTTCTAGCTACATGATTTTCAGGAAAATTAAATAAATCAAAAGTTTCCCATTCAGAAACAAATTGAGGTACGTCTATATGATCAAATCATTCAAAAAAATGAGCAGAAAGAATTTTATTAATGACTAAATTTATAGGATGTCATGGTTGTTTAGATAAATCAGGCATTGATAATACCCTCAAGATACGATTATAATATGAAATTTCTCTTGGAGAAAGAGATTTATCATTCATTTTCTGTTTTATATATTCAATCCATTTATTATCATTTCAATTAATATTTATAAGTTTAGAACTATCAGATAAAATATCAGAAATTTTTTGAGTGGCCTGATCATCCGAACCCAATGAAATAGCATCTTTCATATTATATCATTCTGAAGAAGTAAAATTCTCTTTATTCATATGTAATAGCATTTAAAAAAATAAATTTTTATCAATCAAAAGTATACATATTTAATAATAAAAGTCAAATAAATAAATTTATTTTAATAAGATGGTGCCAGGAGACAGAATTGAACTGTCGACACAAGGCTTTTCAGGCCTCTGCTCTACCACTGAGCTACCCTGGCTTAATAAAATATAGCCTAAAAAATATATATTTATAAGATTAGAACACAATAGCAAAAATTTTAAACAAATCAGATATAATAGTCATATATCAAGTAAACATATTTTTTTATAAAACAATCTATTATTGAAATATTAGACATATTCATTATTCTAAAAAAGAAACATTTATCCGCTATACTATACCCATGACAAAACTAGTAGTATCATGATGAGGAGACCACACTGACACCAAAAAAATAGATGCCCTCTATAAATGATTATTAGTAAACAAAAAAATACTCTATATCCCCCGAGCAATGCGTCCAGAAGAATATCCTTCATGTTTAGAATGGATACAAAATATATTTCCTATAAGTGAATGATATTCAGTAGATGTATTATCAGAAAAAGAATTTACAGAAAATAATAAAAATCATCTGGATGATTATGATGGTATGTATATAGGATGAGGAAATACCTACAGACTCTTGAAATTAATCAGAGATACATGATTTTCAGACATCATTCAAAGATTTATCGACAATAATAAACCTATATACGGATGAAGCGCAGGAGCGATTATCATGGGAAAGGAAATTCATACAGCAGCAGATATGAATGCAGTAAAATTATCTTTTGAAGAAACATTATGATATAATGTTTGTAAAGATTATTCTATAGTTTGTCATTATAACGAAGAATCTGAAAATGAAATAAAAGATTATGCAAAATACTATCAAATTCCCGTCATCTGTCTACCAGAAGGAACAGGACTTATTTATGATAATAACATCTGTACTGTACAATGAGAAAAATCAGCTTATATGATTGATATCTCATTAGAAAAAAAAGAATTACCGATATGATCAAGAATCTAAGTTTTCCGATATTATTATAACATTGGCTTGTACTTTAAGCAGGAAAATTCAAACCGAATTTTCAAGCAGTATCTATCTGAGCTGACATCAAATTTGCACATACCCCACAAGAAAAAGTGCATTTACCCTCAGTAAAAGAGGTTTCTGAAGTTATAGAAAGAATATTTTATGCGCTTTTGAATGAATAAGTTTATGATATTACACTAAAGACACAGTTTTTCTCTATCTATTGAAATAATTCACCCAAACGCTATGATATCAATGATAAATACTTTAACTTCTACACACCAATACATGAGGATTCTAACCTGACTTCAAGCAACAAGTGACCAAATCCATATCGGAAATTATTTCTGAGCGGTAAAACCGATGCTAGACCTTGCAGACAAATTCAAAGATGCAGAGATTTTCATGTTTTTGGCAGTCATGCATTCATTCAATAGCGTGCAAGACCCTATAAGACTAAGAAGAAATGGTATCAATATCATCAAGTTGTATGCAGCATGCGGAGTGGATCTAGAAAGATTTTTGATCTACAATCCTGCAGAGATTCCAGGACATGCACAGCTCAATTGGATACTTACCTGTATCACAAATATGTGATTTATGGAGAGGATGCATACGTACAAAGATGCTTTGGATAAAGGGAAAGCCAAAGAGATCAATGTCTGAGTATTCTGTTATCCTATCTTGATGGCGGCTGATATCCTATTATACGACACTGACCTTGTCCCCGTAGGAAAAGACCAGAAACAGCATGTGGAATACGCGAGAGATATAGCTATGAAGTTCAACAACGCATTTGGAGAGACATTTAAGATCCCTGAACCGTATATCAAGGAGGAAGTAGGATTGATTATGGGAATAGATGGACGTAAAATGAGTAAATCATATAATAATTTCATCTGACTTCTCGACGACGAAAAGACTATCCTCAAAAGGGTTAAACAGATCCCGACAAGCGCCTTGACTATCGAGGAACCAAAAAATCCGGATGAATGTAACGTATATAATATCTGTAAATTATTTTTGACACCAGAAGAAAATGAAACATTAAGAAAAAGATATCTGGCATGAGGATTGAGTTATAAAGATGCAAAAGACTATCTCTACGAAAAGTTACTTGCCTTTGTACTCCCTATCCAGAAAAAATATGCGGAAATATCCGATCAAGAGATCATAGATCTCGTCAACAAAAACACACAGAAAGTAAATGAAATGGCAAAGAAAAAAATAGAGGATATATATAAAAAAGTAGGTTTTAGCCTATAATAGATATATCTATGAAGAACAGACTTAGCTACATCATCATTCCATTGTTAGTAATCGCAGTAGGTACCCTAGGCAGTATGTTCACCAACGCAGGGATGTGATGGTATGGAACACTTATCCTCCCTCAAGGGACGCCTCCAGGAGCATTGATAGGAATGGTTTGGACTATTATTTATGCATGTTGTATAGCATCATTACTGTTTTTTTGGAAAACGAAACATGATAAAAATTTCACACTAATCCTTCGATTGTTTATCATCAATGGACTTCTCAATGCATTTTGGAATCGATTCTTTTTTGTACAGCATCGATTGCTCTTTTCATTTATAGTGATGATAGTATTGTTGATACTCACAGTCATAAAGATAGTACTACTCTATCCAAGATCCAAACGAGCATCATTATTGCTTATCCTCTACCCTATTCGGGTAGCTATAGCAAGTTGGTTCGCCTATCATATCTGGCTTCTTAATTAATTGGCTTTATTCCTATACCTGAGTATGAAAAAAGTAGCAGGGATGATATTTGAAAATGATAAAAAACAGATACTTCTGCTTTTGAGAGATAATAAACCGAATATCCCCTTTCCAAATACTTGGGATATGATAGGATGACACGTAGAAGATGATGAAACGTTCGAAGAAGCGCTAGTGAGAGAAGTACAAGAGGAGATTGAAATAGATCTCAAGCAACAAGAATATACATTCTTCCGCGAATATTTTTGCCCATCGACAAAAGATGCATATGAAAATATAAAGCATATCTATTATGGGAAGATAAATATACCTGTAGAAGAGATAAGGCTTCATGAATGACAAAGAGTGCAGTACTTTGATTATGATGAAATCATGGGTTTAGAATGTGCAAATATGACAAAGGAGATTTTCCTAGAGTATATGAATGCAACAAAAATATAACATTTTAATTCGCATCTTTCTGATGGCTACACTCGTACTCTTATGAGGAAATAACGTACACAACAAATCGCGGATACAGGAAGTGAATAAAGAGCTTCTACCGTTTTATGCGAGTACACATATTCATAATTATCGTCATTGGAATACAGAATGATGAGATATGAACCTAGACTATGAATGCGAACAACTTTGCAACTATCTAAAAACACTCTGAGGAAGCATCATATTATTTTGCAAATCGATTTGATGTATCCTTGGACTCAAAGCGATGGTAGAACAAGAGATATTCATCAAACAATGCATTTTCGTATGATTTCCTCTTGGATATACAAAACTGCATAATGACCTGCCTATAGAAAAATATCTTAAAGAACTTACGTGTCCCGTATTGCGGATCCAAAAAACTGATGATCCAGCAGGAAGCTATGCTGCAATAACAAAACAGCTTTGAGCGCTCTCCCCTGCATTTACCTGCAAGGAGATCCCAGGTGATGACCACTCATATAAAGAGATCAACATACTCAAACAATATATTTTAGATAATAATGCTAGATAGATGACAAAAGCACAACCTATAGATTTGAGTATCATAGACGATAAAGACATCAAAAAAATCCAAGCAAAAAAGGAAAGACTCGATCGAGTGATGGACGTAATCAAGGAAAACGGACTCGACAAAGATGAAAAATTTATGGAAGAGATGGAAGATCTGATAGATGCACTGATAAAAGAAAAATAATTTTTTTAAACAAAAACTGTCCGCCTAGGCGGACAGTTTTATATATATAAGACATT
>AMFJ01000263.1_pt1 | contig 14924 bp, 14 predicted proteins | sample 427208 | NCBI WGS metagenome assembly AMFJ01 (sample SAMN02954298, study PRJNA114691) | groundwater metagenome | biome: aquatic; feature: subsurface aquifer; material: sediment; isolation source: subsurface aquifer sediment | place: USA: Rifle, CO | collected 2008-08
TTGAAATTTTAGAAAACATCCCTCGTGAAAACGAGGGATGTTTTCATTCTTCCGAGGAACACTATAGCCATACATAAAATATTTCGTCATAATCTGACGACAAATTTCCTTCCCTTTAATTAGCTATCAATCTTGTAAACTATCACTTAATATCATCATCTCCTTAGCCATTTTTAGGAATAACCTAATAATCAAGATTGTCAAAAGCATTTAGCTTAGATGATTAATTCCTAATTTATCTACTTATGAGAACTATATTGGATGAGATGGGTCGGGTGACAGATATGGAAGTTACAAGAGAGATGGCCTTAATCGAGAAGCCCTACAGGGAAAAGAAGAGGCTTATCAAGCTATTCAGATGAAGAGCTTCGGTCATACTTGAGTGAGAGAAGCTTTCAGAGGCTTACCTTTCTGAGATAATCGAGAGAATGAGGATTGAAGACGAAGAGATGAAAGAGGCAGAGAGATTGAAGGATCTCGCAGAAGAAGAAAGATTAAGGGAGTCTGCACGCATTAAGATGATCGAAGAGCTGAGCGCACCATCAGATCTGGTAGGCGAGGAGTTCTGAGAGTTCGATAAGCGATATAGGGAGCGCAACCAGATATTTTATGAGCAATTATCAGCTATTTATGAAAAATCCTGAATAAGATGAATTCAGGAATATTTCGGACAAAAAACATATAATGAGTGCATGGATGCTGAAGAGGTGATACGGCGGTTATTCAAATACAATAGACATGAAACATTCTCTCCTCTGATTAAGAAAATCGCAAAAACCTATCTTACGGCTTCAAGCTATGATGATCACTCCCTTTGCCATCTTTTTGAGAATTATGGCAGAAGAGGCGGTGCGCAGTCATCGCTGGCTTGATTCCCCGGGCTTTACGGAATCTCAGCAGATCTTATGGAGAATTCGATTAGGAAAAACGGGAACTGTCTGACGAGAGTCCTATCTCCTTTGCCGATTATGGCCATGGAAGATGTGATAAGCTGAAAGCTTGATGAATTCACATTTAGGCCTGATTGCCTGGATATCGAATGATTGCAAAGGCAATTCGAGAATGAATACCATATGAAGCTCATCCTTCTTATGCACTCAAAATCCCCTAGGGAATATGCGATCAAAATGGTCGGCTATGCATTAGAGAATCACGGAAAAGATGCTGACAGATTCATCGAATACACTTTTCTGGACAATCAGCTAGACGGATTCCTCGGTGCTATAGCTGGCATCGTCTGAGAAGATAAGGCCTTGGCATTCAAGTCGCGCATTGAAAAAGTCGAATCAGCCTTATCGGAAAGCAGACAGCAATCAAAAAGAGAAACTGAAGATTGTCTTGATATAACTTGTGTGGATGTAGATGATACTTTGATCAAAGATTGAAAGATAAATAAGGAAGTTCTCTCAAGAATCAGCGAAAGCGTATATGATTGAGGGAAGGTGGTGATATTCAGCTCTTGAGATATCAGCATTCAGACAAGCAGATTAAGGGATTTATGAGTTGCTGAAATATTCCTTCCAGTGCTGTCGAAAGAAGATTTCAAATGAGTGAGGGTTGCCCAGATAATAGATGATACCAAGCCTCAGGATCAAGGTCTTTCCTGCAAGTGGCATATAGATCCTAAACGGATGTAGTCATATAACGTAATTGCATCCATAAAATTTGTAAAACCCAATTATTCTCCTATAATTCTCTCGAATATTTTAAATTTCTTGAAAATGAACGATAAAATCATAGATATCCTAGAAGTCTTATGATTGGCTAAGAATGAAGCAAAGGTTTATGTCTCGCTTCTGAGGCTCGGTTCTTGAATAGTGTGAACCGTTTCGCGTGAGACTGCAATCCCGCGAGCCACAGTCTACCAGCTTCTCGATAAGCTCATAGAGAGATGACTTGTGATGAAGATAGACCGTGAGAATATCCTGACTTATTTTCCGGAGGACCCTGAAAAGATCCACCAGAATCTGATAAGGGAAGAGGAGAAGATCGAAAGGAAAAAGAAAATTTTTTCAAATCTCCTGCCAGAACTATCAAAAATCAAGAACACAAAAAAAATCCTTCCGAAAATCACATATTTCGAATGAGTTTCCGGCTATATCGAGTTGCTGGAGGATTCTCTTGATACTGATAATAAAGAGATATTGATGATTACGAATACTAATTACAGGAAAGAGAATATCGGAGACGAGGTAAAGTTGGAGGAGCTCATCAGATATGAAAGGAGCGGATTTCTCCATTCTAGATTGAAGAAGAAAATCACTCTTAAATTGCTGACGAACGAGTATTGAATTTCGCCATGACTTCTAAGAAAAGATGAAGAAGAGCTCAGGGAGACCAGAATCATCCAATCATGATTCTGAGATATCGAAACTATGGTAATTTCTTGAAACCATGTCATATTAGTTACCGACAACCATCCCATCGTCTGAGTCCATATCCAGGAAGAGCAACTCGCAACCATGATGAAGAATATGTTCAATTTTGTCTGGCAGAACTCGAATTGATCATAATTCCAATATCAGATAAAATCCTCCATTTGGAGGATTTTATATTCAGTATCTTTCTCTGATCGATTAATTATAGGCCAATATATTACAAACCAGTCAATTTTCATAGAGTCAGCAATAGCATGAGACCAGGTAATGCTTATAAACCCTGATGGCATAATCTATATCTTTGACTTTACTTTTTTCCTTGAGCAGTTTCCTTATTTCTTTCTCTTTTCTGCAGAATGTGCCGTACCAGCACTCGAGCGTCTTCGGATATGATTTATCGGGAAGCTCATTTGGATCAGCGTATTCAAAATACTTGCGGAAGATTTTGAGATTATGCTTGAGCTGCGGGATTCAGCCTCCGGGGAAAATGTATTTGAGAAGGAACGGGTCTGCCAAAGTGAGCTTATTGGATTCTTGGAACATAGAGTGGATCAGGGTTTTTCAATCCTTATTCAGAGATTTGGAAATTTTCTTATATAGGTCGTTGTAATCCTTAACATGCTCCATCACTCATACGCTCACTATGTAGTCATATTTTCATTGCATATTGTGGATATTCCTGACCTCTACGCTCACGAGATCCTGGAGTCATCTCCTCTTGATTTCAGCCGTCACATACTCGAATTGAGCGAGCGAGAGCGTCAGTCATTTGCATTTTATGCCATAATTCTCAGCCATGTAGAACATGAGTCATCACCATCAGCACCCGAGATCAAGCAGGGTTTTTCATTCTTCTCTTTTGAAGATTCAGAGCCTTTTTGCATAGAAATTCAATTTATTCTCTTGGGCTTCTTCGACTTCCTGGGTTCATCTGTCCCATTTTCAGCAGCTGTATTGAATATATTTCGCATTGAGCCAGCTTAGATAGAATTCGTTCGAATCCTTATTGCTATCAAACCAATTGCTCAGGCTGTAATGGCTGTTTATATCCTTATCTTGAGATCCGTATGAGAAATAGCCTTTTTTCCTTATTGCCCATAGAACTCTCGCAATATCGACGAGCGAAAGCTTCCATAGGAGCTTTTTATTGTATGTTATGCGTACGAAAATGAACACGAACTCTCGGTATTCATCATCGTCCGCTTCTATGTTTCACTTGCAGTACGATTCTCATAATCAGAGGGATCATCTCCTGAAAATATCTTCGAAAACTTTTTCGGCATCGGTAATATTCACTTTGATGATATAATTCGAATCTCAGATTATTTTCTGCTTCTCTCAGTCGAAGACAAAAAGGAAGGCATGATCCCTATACTGTTTCACATATGCTGAACATATGCGCAAAAAGGCTTCTTTGTACATGATACATCAGATTAAATAATAAACCTTATTGATTTATCGGCTATTCCAATGGCGTTGAACCAATGACAAGATATGTTTATTTGATATGCACAAATTCTACATCATTCCGTATAAAAATCAAACAGAATATGTGAAATTAGGGTGAGAATATGGTGTTTTAAAATAAATAGCTAATTTAAAAAAATATCCTCTCTGGAATCAGTTGCACAAAAAACTGTATAATTCGCACATGTTAAACTACAATAAATCCTCTCGCTGCAGCGAGAGGATTTATTTGGTTAATCCTAAATTAATTATAAGGGAAAGGAGCTGTGGGCACCGCAAAATTACCCGTATATCTAGCGACTTTTGTCAGTCTGAATTCATTCATATGTCATTGGAATTTCACTATTCAGTTATCCCAATAACCTCAGATCATAATCGAGCCCGCACCGATATTTGCAGTATTTGAAACCGATCACTTGCTTGCTCAGTCAACATATAGCGTAATAGTTCAGTCTTTTCTGACATATGCGATATGGTGCCATTGATTCAATGACGGCAAGGTTGCAGATGCACCATAATTCTCATATACTCAATCTTTTGATCTGAATAGCGCTTTGGCAGGCCATAGATCATACAGTGCTTCCCATCAGCTATTAGAAGAGGAACTATACCTCACCCAGCTTTCTATCGTAAAATTTCAGGTTCATAGGTTATAGCTTGGATCAGATGCAAGCGTCAAGGCGGAGTTATTGTCAAAATACGCGGATCAATTTCAGAATTTCGATTCTGCCTTTGTTGTAGTTACTGTATTCGCCGTAACCGTTTTTCATTTCACATCAGTAAACACAGTTCATCATTCAGCTCAATTCATCCTGATCAGGGAAACCACATCGTTCCAGTACGGATCTTTTGTATTCGCTGAACAATCAGCACGCGCTCATCCGCTTATTCATGCACATGACCAAGTCCATGATGATCCTAGGCTCACATCAGAAGGTGTTCATACAGCACATAGATTATCGGTAGGAGCATTTAGAAATGTTCATCAATTGTCGCTTCCGCAAGTTCATGCTGTCTCAGAGGGCATTGCTAAAGCTGGGAACGGAGCCGTAGGCACGTCAAAATTACTTGTATATCTTGCTTTTTTAGTCAGCCTGAACTCATTCATATGTCATTGGAATCTTGGTGTCAGATTATCCCAATAACCTCAAATCATATTGGTTCCCGCTCATATATTTGTGGTATTCGCGACTCATCATTTGCTCATTCAGTCAACATATAAGGTCAAGATTCAGTCTTTTCTGACATAAGCTATATGATGCCATTGATTCAACGAAGGAAGTGTTGCCGATGCCCCATAATTCTCATAAACTCAATTAAATGATCTGAATAATGCCTTTGCAGTCGACAAATCATATAATGATTCCCATCAGCTCGCTGAAGATGAGCTATATCTCACCCAACTCTCTATTGTAAAGCTTCAGGTTCAAAGATTGTCGTAAGGGATTGTCAGAATGGAACTATTGTTGAAATATGCAGATCAATTTCAGAATCTCGATACCGCACCGGTTATTGTCACAGCTCATGTGAGAGCTTTTCATTTCTCATCAGTAAAAATGTTTGATCAGTTAACTCAATTCATCCTTACTAGTGAAACCACATCATTCCAGTACGGATCTCAGTATCAGGCATTGCAGCTTACAGCATCTCATCATCCGGATCAGCTGCAGCTCCATCACCATGATCAGCTAAGGGTCACAGTGCCCGGTGTTCATATTTCACATAGGTTTTCCGACGGTGCGATTCAATATATTCATCAAACGCTGCTTCAGCAAATTCAGTCTTGACCGATATTCTGTTCTACAGAACCAGTCGAGTTGCCTGATAGATTTGAATCAACCGGAGAAGCTGACTGCAAAGTGCCCTTGATTAGAGATGTTCACAGGCTAATAAGCGAATTTCCTGAAGATGAAGTAATTTGCTGAATCAGGGGAGTATTGATGTTTGAACCAGAGTATGAAGCCTTCAGAACATTCATCATTTGGGTAATTTCCGAAGAATCTATTGGCAATGAGCCTGACGAATATATTTGAGCCGAGTCATAAGCTGCATAATTGCCTGATCGCATTCAATTCAAAAGAAGGGTTCAGCTTCAGAATGAAGGTCAATATTCGGTTTCGGAATCTATTGTGCCCATCATCATCGAAGGAACAGGAACTACGTAGTATAATGCTCAAGTTTGTATTTTAATAGCTAATCAATTATAATTTCAAGTGATGTAGCTGTAATTTTCATCAGTAGCAGCCGAGGCTTCATCTAGGACACCATATGCAAGTGTTTCGATAGTCTTCTTGGTTCAGATGAATGATATAGGATTCTCAAAATCAGCTTTCAGCTGGTATTCCTTCTTATTATTCGCAAGCGCATATGAATATTCTGCAGAGGATGCTGGATCGGTCACTTTTTTCGATAAAGTCTTCGATACTGTTTTGTAGACTCAGTTTCATGCTTTACCTTGTGTCCATAATATTCATCCAGAGAAAACTACATTGTTCGGATTGTCTGGAGCAGGATAGATTCATCCGTTCACATTGTAGATTTCCATTCATTTTTTCAAGGAGGCTAAATCCGCAAGCCTTGTAGAATCCCTTGCAGAAGATGATTGGGAAGAAAAAGAAAGGAAAGCTATTATGGCTAAGATTGCCAAAATAAGGATTGTGACTATGAGCTCTACAAGTGTAAACCCAAATTTCTTATTGTACGTATGTCATCGATTTGAAGAATAAGCTGGTTTTGCCTCATTCCGATATAATCACTGGGAAAGAGAATCGGAAGCTAAATTTTTTATTTTTGGTTGAATCATAAAAAAAGATTAGATGAAATATGTTGAGGAACTGTTATTAATGATTAAAGTATCCGGATGATTTGGGAACCTATTGTATTGCTTTTATTTTTTTATTTTTAACTTATGTAGATAAATAAGCCATTAATAAACAATTAATGCAAAAGTTAACATATATTTTTTCATTTGTCAAATACAATTTATCCAAATCAAATCATAACTCCTCATCCATGATGGGATGAGGAGTTATGATTTGCATGCTAAAAGTTTTTTTAGAGATGAAACATCTAAATTATCGGTTCTACGAATTCTTCAATCTTCTTAATGACATCCTTCTGTTCGGCATTTACGACTTTTTTGGCTTCTTCGAGAGAGCGGGAATATCTTTTTCTGGATTCATTGTAGATTTCTTGGATGCGATTCGTATCTACGACAGGATCTTCGATATACATTGTTTTCAGACTGAACGGATCTTTGACCTGTCACTTCACGAGAAGCTTGCAATAGAATTCCCTCTGGTTAAGATTAGCCAGGTCATAAGCATCCAGAAATGGGTCGAATTGCTGCTTCATTATGAGCGCGTCTTCAGGGGAAATGCGGAAGCTGACTATGGTTCATACATTTCAGAATAACGCTTCTGATATCTTCTGGGGAATCTGGCGGATGAACTGATGTGCCACAGTAAGCCCCAATCCATATTTTCTGGCTTCTGAGAGTATCTCATTGAAGGTTTCGGTCGCGAAGTTCTGGAACTCGTCTACATAAAGGTAAAAAGGCCTTCTATGGTCTTTTCATTCGGATTGTCTGGACATTGCAGCCTGGAAAATCTTGGTTATCATCATAGCTCACAAGAATCCCATTATCTCTTCTTGGAGTTTTCACTTCGGTAATTTTATAAGAAGGATTTTTCCGTCGTCCATCATCTGCCTGAAATCAAGCTTATTTTCCTTGGATGCGAAAATGTTCTTTATCATATCTATCGATAGCAGCTGTCATACTTTGTTCAGTATCGGCATTATGGCTTCGGTATTGAATTGCTGAGACCATCATGCAAACTCGTTCGTCCAGAAATTCTTGACGACATCGTCCTTGATGCATTCGATCATCTCATATCTGAAATCCTTATTCGTAAGCGCTCTGATTATATCGAAAATAGTAGACTCAGGCTTGTCGAGAAGAGCCAAAAAAATCATCCTGAGCACATGTTCAAGCTTTGCATTCCAGTTGCTTCAGAAGAATTTCTTGAAGATGTCTATGAATCATTTTGCGAGCACTTGCTTGGATTCGTTAGATTTTAGGTCTAGCGGATTCATGCAGAATGGGAATTTCTCATCCGTAGGATCGAATATTATCACATCTTTCTTGCGTTCTTCGGGAATATGCATGAGTGCCTCCTCGAAGTTATCTCCATGCGGGTCGATGAGTCAGACTCATCTTCATTGCTTGATATCGTCTATTATCAGGCTCATCATGAATTTGGATTTACCGACTCAGGTCTTACCTATTATGTATGTATGCTTCAGCCTATCTTCGTCATATATTCAGACCGGTACTGTAATCGAGCGGTAATCAGAGATTCAGACGATATTCATATCTTTCGGATATTCCCTTGGGATTATCTCTCAGTTATTCGCAGCTCTATAGTTTACAGTCGGAACTCATATCGGAAGCGCTAGTTTGCGCGCCGTAATCTTAAGCAGGGAAGTCTCTTGTTTGGGGTTTTTCGGGAAATGATAGAAAGAAGCAATCTCTTCTGATGACAGCATGTATCTCTTGCCCAGTTTCTTGGAATCCCTGTAGATATCAGGGGATATGCTGTCTATGATCCTGAGATTGAATTGATTTAGCGGATAATTCTTGAAGACTCAGAAATTATTGAATATCGATCTTATCCTTCATTTTGCGGTTTCTTTTGACGTGGCCTGTGCGACTATGTATATTCTTGTTTCAAAAAGCTCTTTATGGAACTTGTCCCTGAAATAATCGTAACCTGCCTTTTTCCAATTTGAACCTGTCTTAAAAGAGAAGATGTATTTGAAGAATCTGAAGAAGAGCCTGGTTCTGAATTTATAATAATGCAAGGATGATCTCAGATAGAACATTGAGCTTTCCTCGATTACCGGGGTTACTTCTACGAAAAGGGAGAATTGGTCATTTATGATATCAAAATTCTCAAAGCTCCTGAAAAGATTGAACACGAAATCCGTATCATCGCTTCCGTTGACCTTAAATGGAAAAAACCAGCTATTCTCAAGTTGGATTTCGCCTATTACCGTACGCGATGCATCGAATCACCAGATATTCTTATTGTCTTGTATGATTTGGAAATCATTGAATGAAGTGTAGAATTTGGATTCCAGTGCAGTATAAGTCTCCTTTTCTGTCGTGAGCGAGTATGAGAATTCTCATTTGGTATAATTAAGCCCGAAAGTCATCTTATGTCATTCGAGAGTCTGTCAGACATCATTCAAAAAATCCTTGAAAATAAGTTTTCATTTATTGAATCAATGATAGATTTTCAGTAGATAAGTCTGCATCCTTTTTAATTAAAAATACCTCCTGACTCTAGTATAGCAGAAATGCTTCATTTTTCAAAATAAATGAGAATAAATTGCTTAAAAGAGCATTTCTGTCTCTGCTCACTTGATAATCGTCTGCCCATAAATCGAACTGATGAGTTTGACCATGCCTGTCAATTGATCATCGAATTCCTCAGGAAGGAAATTGATATCCATGAGAGTGTATTTTTCTTCCTGTAATTTTTTAAGGAATTTCTCATTGTATTCTGGCCTTTCAATGAGCTCGGTTCATTTTTCGATATATTTTCATCTGTGGTTCACGACTCCGTATTCGTACTCCATGCAATCAAGAACATCTCACTCGTAGAATGGATTCCTGAAATACATAATGTCTCAGACTTCATCTCTAAAAAGATAATGCTGGATCCTTACGACTTTTGTGACTCTTGGGTGAACATCGAATTCTATCTCATCATCGATCTCCTTTTCTTCATATAATATTACGAAATCCCTGGACTTCATCTCTTTATCCAAAGGTGTGCCTGAAATCTGATTCCCGTATATGAGAAGTACGCTCTTTGAATCGATATATTTTTGAAGTTCGCTTTTTTTAAGTATGTTTTCGATTTCTTTGGCTTTTCACCCCCTGATGCTCGTGAGTTTTCAGAATGTAGCTTTGCCTCCTGTGGGAGTCATCGTTGCAGTTTGCAGTTCTCAATCCTCGGTTTTATTTCATCTGTCGAGAAATTTACGTCTTATTGCAGGTCATTTATTTATCATGATTGTTTTTTTAAGTTAAATACAATGTAGCATATTTGCGGTCAGATTTCAAATAAGGAAGCTATTTTTTTGTGAATTTCTCTTTTTTGATGTCATATTTAAAATCTTTTGTCTCAACAAGAGGATTTTGAGGACTCTTTCATTCTCGTATCTTATCGGTCATCTCTTCGCCCGATCATGTTACCGCTTCTCATAGGGTATTTTTTCTGCCTGATGATATTACGTCCATTATGATTCAAGAGAACAGTGACCTGCTGTATCATAGGGCTACTTCATTGTTGCTAGCTGCGACTATGGTAGAATTTCAAGATATGTTTTTCGTCAATGCTCATGCATAGCAAGCATCCACTATTATCAGATTCTTCTGCTTGTTTCAGACAGCTTCATCGATCTCAGTCTTAGATATCCTTTGGTCCTTGTAATAAATCCTGATCTTGCGAGAAGGCTTATTTTTTCATGCCACCCTGACATATTTATAGTCGGAATAATATGTGCTTATATATCATTCATAATCTCAGGCATATTTTTTGGCCTCTCTTCATTTCGAGTCGAGCGCAATTCAGTGTCAGGAATAATATATTATGATTTTCTTGTCGTCCGGAGTTTCAAGGGCAACCTTATTTATCATGCCTAGAATATTCCTCTTCGTAGCTTGTTTATCTTTTACCGAGTAAATATGCTTGCTGGGGATGCCATACCTGGTTCTGAATAATCTGCGCATTTCTCGGGTATCTGGAACCGCTCAGCCGATTCAGCTCAAATATTTGTATTCGGAAACTCAGATCAGGAGAACGCGCGTTTCTTTCGGGTCGATGCTGCCGTCTATTGCATCTCTGATAAGCCTTATTTTATCTTCATGATCCTTTTGTTTTTTCTCATGATCCTGTTTTTGCTTGAGTTCAAGGATATTTCTGGTTTTTGAAGTGATATCTTCTATGGTTTTCTGATGCTCAAAGCTTCCCATTTCCACAGGTTCGCCCAGGAGGGCTATTCCAAATGTCGCTGTTGCAAGAAGCTTATTCATGATATCTATACGTTATGCTTTTCCGGTCAATAGCTTCTCACGGTTTTCAATATAATAGATCATTGCATTCAGAACCTTATCGATACCCGTTCTGCATTTTCCGGTCTTTGTAAGATAGATTATTCATTTCAGCAGCTCATCCGCATCTTTCCTATGGAAAACCATATCTTTTTCCATTTTTCCGTAACTCATACCGGTGCCGATATGAGAGAAAATAAGTTCTCAAGAATCTCAAATATATGCTAAATGCCTTCATCTGTCGGCTGTGCTTATCCCAAAATGGGTGCGTTTGTCAAGGGATCTGAAATCTTTCATTGCGAGATGATAGCTCTGGAAAATAGCTTTCGGGTTATCGGCGATATTATCGAATCACATATAATTTTCTGTATATTTTTTTGCAAATGGAGTAACTGTAGAAAATCAGGAAAGGAATTCTTGTATTTTCTCTCAGTCTTCACGAAGCAGTTCCGATTTTATTCAGACCGTATCCATCCATTTGAGAATTGTCATCATCAGGTAGATCTCTATGCTATGATAAGCCTTTACTTCTTGGACATCCTCAGCCGTCTCCGGCCTAAGATTCACTTCATTTCAGAACGGATCGAAGGTTTCGAAAGGCGTTTTCTCAATTCTCTTGATTCTGATGTCGCCATCTATAGTCGCGGATAATTTTGTCGTAAATCTTTTTCAATTGTCGTCTCTAGTGGTCCACTCGTATCAATCTGCGGTAGGATTTTTCTCTAAAACCGATTTTATGTATACGCTGACACAGCCGATGAGATCAGTCGGATTCCTGAATCAATATTTTTCTGGCAACCAAATTTCCGTTGGACTCAATACTTCTGAGCTCAATAGTCAGCAAAAATGAAGGATTTCGGTTTTATCGCATTCTAAAGTCCGGATTCAAGTTTCTCTTTCGACCTTCCAGCTTTTTGCAGACGGATTCTGGAATATCGAATTAATGGTTTGCTGATAAAGGTATCTCATGCTATCGGTAACTCATCTGAAATATCATTCTTCATCGAGCCTCTTTTTTATTCTCATGTAATCGTCATCATTCGTGCGTTCCCATCAGTACGGGCTTGGCAGGGAATACTCATCTTGTCTGACTCTTTCTCTTATCTTCTCTCAGAGTCAAGATTTCAGTATCCTTTCAGTTGCAATATCGTGCAAAATATAATTTCTCATAATCCATGTTTTTTTAAGACTTGTATTTTATAATAAAAAAATATTCAAAGTCAATACTTGTACAAAAAATAATCCAAGAATAATGGCAAGGGATTGCTAAAAATTCATTAGATTATTTATTTTTGGAAACAGCTGAAGCATGATGTCTAGCGGAGTTCAAGAATTTCATCATATTTATGAGAAGATTCGGCTTAACCTTTTTTAAGCAATATCCTGGTAATTTCGCTCCTGCTCCCTATTCTCATGGGCGGTCACCAAACTCAGCTTCCAGGAGAAATATAAAGAGAGAGATCTCAGACCTTATGAAGTCAAGTCATATAAGGAAAAAATTGCTTTACAATAAGGGTGAAAGGCCATATTTGTCAATTATGGGTGTGTCATGCAAGCTGAACGTCTATCCCATGCTTGTCGGCCAGTTCAGGTCAGATTGGCTCATGAAGCATCAATAAGGATGGTTTTGAATCATCTCGTTTTACTCTGTTCAGGATATCCTCTAGCTTGCTTTCATTTGATTTGCGATCAAGTCACATCAAGTCCTGGGTTCAGAGTATCTGCAATCAAGCGAAATCCACAACCTCATTATGCAGGACTCTTGCTTTTGTTTCCGCTAGCAATGACATAACATAATCGTTTCAGACATAGGATTCATGATTTCAGAAAGTGATGAATACCGGTTTTTCCAGCCTTTCCAGATTCTTGAAACTGTGCTTCTCGAATGAGGTTCCGTCAACCAGATCTCAATTTATAAGAACCACATCGATATCCATAACATTCAGCTTGTCTATTATCTTATCCAGATAAGTCAGATCATGGATTCAATCGATATGCACATCCGACAGATATCAGATTTTGATTTCATTTTGCAGATTCTTGACGGGAATCTCTATCTCCTTTGTTACAAGAATCATCTGATTCAGGTATCCGTATATCGTCAAAATTATCATCGTACCCATCCAGATGTGTCATTTGCCAAGTATCGGATTCTTCCAGAAATAGAATATGATATCATAAAGGATTCAGACAAACAGTCACAGAAAAATAATTCAAAGCCATAAAGCTCATATGACATGAAGGTATCTGGTGAAAAGATTCGGGGACAAATTATGGAGTATCATCGATATAGGGAAGATGAGGCTCAGAAGAAGAGATAGAACATAAAACCAGGGCCCGACCCTGAGTCAGAAAAATCGGAAAGTGTGTAGTAGGAATAGCGCATTCAATCACCATAAGATGACTATCGCGAATATGGGAAATAATAATCTGCTCATATCGGAATCGGTTATGTAAGCTTATTCATGCATACGAAGTATTCTTCGAAGCTCCTGTCTCTGCAGGCCTTTGGTTTGAACCTCTTCAGATCCTTATATTTTTTCTTTATCGGGAATATGAGGTCATTCACATCTTCTCAGACGAAGACCTTCAGAAGCAAGCTTCATCATTTCTTGAGGAAAACATCGGCAAAATCGACTATGGCAAGGTTCAGCTCAACGCTGCGGTATTGATCGACTCAAGTCTGACCAGTCGTAGATGGTGCGATATCAGATGTTATCAAGTCGAATTGCTTGAGCTGCATTTCTTCGAATATGGCCTTCAGCTTGTCATATTCGAATATGCTCTCCTGGATCAGGGTCAGATTCTGATATGGCAATGGCTCTATTTTCTGTATATCTATTCAGACTATTTTGGCATCGTTTCAGACAATCTTATATATCACCTGAAGGAAGCTTCCGGGTGCCGCTCAGACATCCAGAACCGAAAAACCGGGTTTTATGATATTGAATTTCTCTTGGACTTCCAGGAGTTTGAATGCACTTCTGGCTCTGTATCCAAGCCTTTTCGCTTCCATAAAATATCTATCCTGAACCACAAACGATCATGGTTTCCTCTTTTTAGTTGACATTGCTTAATTTTAAATATTATTAGCAGGTTTTAATTCAAAGAATCATGTGAATAGCCGAGACTATAATCAGCTCAATCAAATCATCAGAAACTAAGAAAATATTGGAATCTCTCAGCACCTCCGACAATCTCACAGCAGCGGAATCGTCTCAAATCTTCCTTTTCTTATATGATTATACAAATAGTTTCAAAAACGCAAATACAACACCTGATATTCTGCGTTTGGCCTGAATTATGCTTAAATCCTGAATTCAACACGATCAATTGATCGTGGACAGGACTAAGCAATCATTTTCTCAGATGAAGCTATGCGCCGATATGATAGGCTGAATCCAGTTATATAAGGATAATACAATCGCTTGAACCTGCGTCACCAGAGAAATGCTGGAAAGCCGCAATGTTGAAGCATTTGATTGATCCGGATTCATGTCGGATATCCTGGTTACGATTTCTGATTGCGTATTGTGATTCCTGCTTGTGGAAATCAATGATAGGGAATTCAGAGTGCTCCTGTGATCAAAATTCAACAAAAACCCTCTCACCGAAACAAAGGCAAAATTATGAATGGCACATTCTAAGGATATTGTCAGATGAAAGACAAAAGATGAAATAATCGGCCTAATAACCGAATAAATATTCAGCAAAACCTAAAAACAATCCCGGAATTTCCGGGATTGTTTGTTTTATCTTCATCCATTCCATCATCCACCCAACCCCTCTGCCCTGAGCACTATTCAAACGGGTCTTAATGATTGATGATACCGGATTACGTCATCCTGAATTCATTTCAGTATCCATATCATTATCCATTTGTCATTTCGACCGTAGCGGAGAAATCTAAATGCTTAAATAAGTCAAAAATTCCCTCCTAGGTTAGGAGGGGTGAG
>AMFJ01026410.1_pt1 | contig 14914 bp, 13 predicted proteins | sample 427208 | NCBI WGS metagenome assembly AMFJ01 (sample SAMN02954298, study PRJNA114691) | groundwater metagenome | biome: aquatic; feature: subsurface aquifer; material: sediment; isolation source: subsurface aquifer sediment | place: USA: Rifle, CO | collected 2008-08
TACGTGATACGAACAATGGCTAAAGAAAAAGAATACAAAAAACTCTTTCTCCAGGAATCTGCTGAACTTTTACAACAGATGAATCAGAGTCTTTTGCTCTTCGAGAAGCAGCCCGACAATAAGGAAGCCCTTAACGCCATCTTTCGCTGTGTTCACACCCTCAAGAGCATGGCGGCCAGCATGGGGCACAGAACACTTTCGGATTTGGCCCACAACATGGAAGATGTGCTGGATCAACTCAGGGGTGGTCAGGTTGAGGTGTTGGAAAAAACAGCTGACATTCTTTTTCAATCTTTTGATCTTCTGGAAAGAATGATCAACGATATCCGTGAAGGCAGGGAGCTTAAGGTGGACATCAGTCAGGCTGTGGCGGCCCTGCACTCCGTAATGCAAAAGAAACCTCAGATCATAGATGACATCACAGCATCCGGAATACCTCTTAATGAATTTGATAAACGGACAATTGCCAGGGTGACTCAGGAGGGCTTGTTCCCGTATCAATTGACGATCACCCTCGAAGATCATTGTGTTTTAAAAAGCGTGCGTGCGTTCATGGTGTTTAGAAATCTGCACGCCATTGGAGAGGTCATCAAATCCTTTCCCGACAGCTTGTCCATTGAGGAAGAGCGTTTTGGAAACCAGTTTGGCTGTGTGTTTATTACCAGGGAATCTTCGGAGAAGGTGAGTCAACTGGTCAATGAGGTTCTTGAAGTCAAGGGGGTTCAGATTGTCTTGATCCCTGCTGATCCTGCCTGGAACGTCCTGAGCTGTGGCGATGCCGCAGACTCAGATTCCAGGGAATCGCCAGAGTCATTTCATGAACACATCAAGAAATTGCAGAGTGTTCGGGTTGATGTGCTGGTGTTGGATAAGCTCATGAACCTGGTTGAAGAGCTGACGATTTGTAAATTGCGCTTTGCAGATTTGAACATGCGCGAAACCAGCATGGGCTTGAAAGCAGCTGTAGAGCAAATGGGACGGCTAACCGATGATTTGCAAAATGAGGTGATGAAGGCCAGGCTGGTTCCTGTGGGGCAGATATTTGAGCGGTTTCCCAGATTTGTGAGGGATATGGCGAAGGCGGAGAATAAAAAGGTTCGACTCGACATGGTTGGTGCCGACATCGAACTCGACAGAACAGTTTTGGATGAGATGGGAGAGCCTCTCATCCATCTGATCAGAAATGCCGTCGATCACGGAATTGAATCTCCTGCGGAGCGCAAAACAAAAAACAAAAGTGAAGACGGGACGATCACGCTTTCGGCGAGGCGAGAAAAAAATTCTGTTTTCATTGAGGTGAGTGATGATGGCAAAGGCATCAGCGTTGATTTGGTCAAAAAGCAGGCCCTGGCCAAAGGCCTGGTCACTCATGAGGTCCTGCAACAGATGAATGATCATGAGGTCCTGTTGCTGACGACACAGCCAGGATTCAGCACCAAGGAGGCGATCACCAGAGTGTCAGGACGTGGTGTGGGCCTGGATGTGGCGCGTACAAAAATGGAAAAACTGGGAGGGTCACTGCTGATCCAATCACAACGGGACGAAGGAACAAAGTTTTCCATGAGGCTTCCGCTCACAACGGCGGTCATCAAAGCCCTGCTGGTTAAGTCGCAGGGACGTACGTATGCGATGCCTGTCGCCAATATTATCGAATTGGTTATTGTAAAAGAAGAAAATATTAACACCATCGAAAACAGGGAAACCTTTTTTCACCGTGACCGCGTGTTGCCTCTGGTGAGGATGGACTGGGAGAGTCATGCGTATGAAGCGCGAAACGCCCTTAACGTTGTTGTTGTCGAAACTGGCAACAACCCATTTGGCATCGTGGTCGATTCGCTTGTGAGCCAACAGGACATTGTGGTCAAACAGTTGGCCAGGGAATTGAGGGGTGTCAGAGGTATTGCGGGTGCCACAATTCTTGGTGACGGGAATGTGGCCCTTGTGCTCGATGTGGCAGGTCTTGTTTAGCACCTTATTTGGGGATAACAAATGAAAGAACTTACCAATCTTCAACTCGATGCCCTGAGGGAGGCTGGAAACATTGGAGCGGGACACGCGGCGATTGCCCTTTCTCAGATGATGAACAAGAAAGTCATGATGTCTGTGGTCAGAACAGAAATTGTCCCCAGCAACGTGTTTCTGAAAGGGTTTGTGGAGGAACACGATCCTGAGGTCGCGGGGGTGTATCTCATCACCTTGGGGGATACCCAAGGGGCCGCGATTTTCATGTTTCAAAAGGCTGCCGCGTTAAACCTGTGTGATTTGCTGCTCACACGCCAGAGGGGCTCGACAACTTTTGTAGATGAGCAAGCTCAATCAGCGCTCAAAGAGCTTGGCAGTATCCTCACGGGTTCATTTTTTTCTGTGCTTTCTGACATGCTCCATCTTAATTTTTTTCACAAGACGCCTCTTTACGCGGAGGATGATGCCGCTGTTATCCTGTACGGCATTTGTGATAGCGTTTTTGGGGACAGGCAGGAGAGATTGTGTGTGACCACAGAATTCGTTGAGTCAAACAGTCGGATCAAGGGTTCCTTTGTTTTTATCCCCACTGTCGAAACGATGCAAAAATTCCTGACTCAACTTCAGGTATGACACTGACTGTCATCAAGCTCATACGTTCAAGTGAAAGGATGTTTTATGCATACAATGCTCAGTGAGTTGCAGATTGATGCGCTCAAAGAGGTGTCCAGTATCGGGGCGGGGAATGCTGCCACAGCCTTGTCGCAGATGATCAAGAAAAGGATTGTCATCAATGTGCCGCAGGTGCAGTTTTCGACCATTGATGAAGCTACCCGTGTTTTTGGACCAGCCGAAACAATTGTGAGTGCCGTGTGCCTGCGCGTTTTGGGTGACGTGACAGGGATCATCCTCATCACTTTTGGGAAAGCAGAAGCGACACGTCTTTCCTGTCTTCTCATGGGACGCCAGACAGCAGACCAGGAAGGTGATTGGGATGAAATCGGTCTGTCTGCCATCAAGGAGGTGGCCACCATCCTGGCGGGTTCATACCTGAATGCCCTCTCCAAGATGCTGGAGTTGCAGTTCAACTTGTCGCTCCCTTCTTTTGCCCAAGATATGGCTGGTGCCCTGATACAGAACGTCCTGATAGAAACAAATCAAAATGCTGAGCATGCCATTGTGGTGAATACAGAGATGTCTGTCGTGGACGAAAGAGTGATGGGGTATTTCTTTTTTATTCCTGAGGCGCAGTCTTTGGGAAAGGTGCTGGAGGCGATGGGGGTTTAGCATGAACAAAAAAATTCTCATCATAGAAGAAAAAAAAGTTTTTGGTGATGTTCTTTCAAGGTGCTTTGCGGAGGAAGGGCACATGATCAGCGTCGTGCCACAGTATCTTCAGGGCCTGGAGTCCGTGGCGCGTGAAAAACCCGATGTTGTATTAATGCATGTTACCAGACCCGGGCAGGATGAAATGGATGCGTTAGCGCGGATCAAAGGGAACAACGCTGATACTGATGTGATCTTGGTTACAGGATATGGTAATCTGGAAACTGCCGTGGAGGCCATGAAACTGGGGGCTGTCGATTACATTACAGAACCCTTTGATCTGGAATACATAAAAAATCTTATTGTTCAATGTCTGGAGAAATGAATCCTTATGCTTTCCCACGCCGACATCATTAACGAAATGAACAGCCTGGCCCTTTCACTGGAGGGGCCGCGTCCTTTTGTGAAGTGGGTGCTGGGCAATGTAGCCAGCCTGATGGAGTGTCAGTTTGCGGCTATTGCGACGGTGCGTCATGATACGGTGCAGATACACCTGGCATCCTGCTGTCAGCAAGTCTCTCCCCTGGTTTTACAGTTCAGGGATCTTTTGCAGAACACCCTACATGAGCATCAAACACAGTTCTCCGAAGTGATTTATGAAGACTCTTCATTTGTGGGGCCTGGTTGTGAGAGCGAGAAAACAGAAGGAGAGGGGACTTCAGTGGGGTCTTTCTACGTGACGCCACTCAGGGTTGATCATGAATTGCTGGGTTATTTTGCCTTGGGACATATCAAAAAGAACGCCTTTCCCCGGTTCAAAAAAAATCTTCTGGATGATTTTTGTATTCACCTGTCCCATGGCATCCGCAATCTCCTGAACAAAAGTCTCATTATCGAACAAATGGCTCTTTTGGAGCAGGAAAAGCATAAAACAGAGACCGAAAAACGAAAGTTGGATATCATTCTTGCTGGCATGAAAGAGGGACTCATCCTTTCTGATGCCAGACAAAACGTTCTGGTTGTCAATCGAGCGGCCTGCGATATGCTGGGTCTTGAAAACGCCGAGGGACAATCCCGTGCCAGAGAATTCATTGTCCGGGCAGTCCTTGACAAGGGAACCTTGGCGAAGCCTCGAGACAGGGATGTCCTCTTAAAACGACCGGAACGGCAAGTCCTTCATATCAGCGCGTCACCTATTGTTGATGAAAAGGGAATTTTTGTAGCGCAGGCAACTTTGTTGACTGATGTGACCCGAGAAAGGGAAGTTGAAAGAATGAAATCGGAATTTGTCAGTGTGGTGAGTCACGAACTGCGTACCCCTCTCACGGCGATTCGGGAGGCCATTGCCCTGATCATCGATGGGATCGCAGGGACCGTCAACGATAAGCAACGACATTGTCTTGATGTGGCCTTGAGGGACGTGGATCGCCTGGGGCGCATGATTAACGATCTCCTCGACCTGTCACGCATTGAGTCTGGCAAGATCGGCCTCAAGAGGATATCGTGCTCAGCAGAATATTTGATAACGTGTGTGCACACAATCCTTGCCGCCAAGGCACAAAGCGACAATATCCAGTTGGTGGTTGCTGTGTCCGAAAATGTTCCTCCTGTTTTTGCGGACCCCGACACGATCATTCAAGTGCTCATCAATCTGGTGGGAAATGCGTTCAAATTTACACCGGAAGGGGGAACTGTGAGAGTGTCCTGCGGCACATCTCGTGAAGCGCATCCCGTATCTCGTATCTCACCAGATGTTTTCTCACGAGATACGAATAACGAAATACGAATGACGGACAGAAATTTCGTGGAATTTTCTGTCACAGATACCGGCCCCGGCATTCCCGAATCCGATCAAAAGAAACTTTTTCAGAAATTCAGTCAACTCGACATGAGCGTGACGCACCGGGTGGGCGGGACGGGTTTGGGTCTGGCCATCAGCAAAGAGCTTGTTGAAAAACATGGGGGAACCATACGTGTGGTGTCGGATCCCGGCAAGGGGTCTTGCTTTTCGTTTACCATCCCCGTATTCACACAGGAACTCTTCACTATTGATCTGATCCAGAAGGAGTTGGATCGTGTGAGAGACAATCGAGGGTGCCTGGCGGTTATCCTTATGAACTTTGCTTTTCCTCAAGAATTATCCTCGCAGAACAGGGAACAGGTACTGGCGCATGAAAGAGCGTTGCGATCACTCATGCGCAAAAAGGAAGACGTGGTGTGTGTTTATCTTGAAAGGAGTTTGCTTTGCATTGTTGAAGCGAATCAGGATGGGGCAAATAGTCTGGTTCTCAGGATCAGAAATGAAATGATTGATATCAATTCTGTTCAAATTGCCGTTTATCCTGCCGACGGCCAACGTGCAGAGGATTTGTTTAACAGGGTCACACTTCGTGTACCTCGAGATACGGGAAGTGTGATGTACAATCAGGTATGACAAAAAAAATACTCATTATTGATGATGAGGACCACATCGTAGAGATGCTTGCCCTGCGACTTGAGTCGCTGGGGTATAAGGTGTTGGCATCACACGATGGTATGTCTGGACTCGAAATGGCACGAGCAGAACTTCCCGATCTTATCCTGCTTGACGTGATGATGCCAAAAATGGATGGCTATACGGTGTGCAAGCTCCTCAAGAATGACGAAGCGTACAAGCACATCCCGATCATCATGTTGTCAGCCAGGTCTCAAGGTGTTGACCAGACAATTGGTGCCGACTGTGGCGCCGATGATTACGCCACGAAGCCGTTTAAACATCAGGAGTTATTCGAGAAAATAAACAAACACCTCAAAGAGATGGGTGAGGGTGGGGTCGGTTGAAACATGAGAGATTCAGACAATAAAAACCTGATCACACTCCTTACAAAAATATATCAGGCCCGGGGCTTGGACTTTACGCAGTATAAAATCAGCATGGTGCAAAGGCGTGTCCGGTCGCGGATGCTCAAGTGCAATGTGTCTACTTACGAAGACTATTTTCGGATTCTCGATCAGCAACCAGACGAATTGGGTCATTTGATCCAATCGTTTTCCATTCAGGTAACAGAATTATTCAGAAATCCAGAGAGTTTTAACGCCATTCGCGATATTGTCATTCCTCAAATCATTATTTCGAAAAGGGAGAAACAGCACAAAATCATCAAAGCATGGAGTTGTGGTTGTTCAACAGGAGATGAGCCTTATTCGTTGGCCATGCTTTTTTTAGAAAAATTGGGGGCGGCGAGGGACAGGTTCATACTCACAATTTTGGGAACCGATATAGACGACAGGGCCATCAGAGAAGCAGGGGACACAGAGTTCGAAAAGGATCAAATCAGTGCCCTTAACCAGGATATCATCCGCAATTATTTTGTAAAGCATGCTCACAGCAAATTCAAAATTGCAGACCCTGTTCGGAATCTGGTCAGACTGAGGCATCACGACGTGATCAATGACATACCCTATATGCATTGTGATGTGATCCTGTGTCGTAACGTGCTCATTTATTTTAACAAAGAATTGCAACAGGAGACACAATTGAAATTCTATGATTGCCTCAATCCGGGAGGTTTTTTGGTTTTGGGAATGACAGAATCTCTCATAGGAAGCGCGTCTGAATATTTTGAACCCGTGAACAATTCACTACGTATTTACCGACGCCCCATTGCCAGGACAACAGGGGCAGAAAAAGACCGCGAGGTCTTATCACAAAACGATATCGATCGTATTATCAAGGAAATGACAGAGGAGTGAGGGCGTGTTAGTCATATCCACAATGTCGCAGAATATATATTATGTTAAATAAGTAGCTTTTCAACTCATTGACTTCTTGGTTCAATTAAAATAAATCTCGCGTCTCTCATGACTCCTCAATCTGCAAATAAAACCATCGTCACTCTAAATCCAGAACCCTCTCTTGTGCATTCCATCACACTGGCACAGAACAATTTGATAAACCAAGGCCATAAAGATGGTTACTGGTGGTACACCCTTGAGGCCAACGATTCAATTAATGCTGAATACATCATGTTGCTCAAGTATCTGGAAATTGATGATAAACAGACAGAAAAAGCCATTTGTAGGTGGATATTGCATAATCAGAACCATGACGGTTCATGGAGTCTTTACTATGGAGCCCCCGGAGATTTAAGTGCGACCGTTGAATGCTATATTGCACTAAAAATGGCTGGTTTTGATTCAAATCAGCCAAGGATGGCTCAAGCCCGCAAATTTATTATGCAATTAGGGGGTGTCTCAAAAATTCGTGTGTTTTCACGCATTCATCTGGCCCTTTTTGGTCTGGTGGACTGGAAAATATGCCCCACAATGCCTGTCGCGCTCATTCAATTTCCTGAATGGGCCCCTGTCAATATTTACGAATTTTCCAGTTGGGCGCGGGCAAGCATTGTTCCTCTATTGGTCATCATGGACCAAAAAAAGACAAAAAAGATTACTGGTCTTTCCATTGACGAGCTGTATGTTGATTCTCAAAAAAAAGAAAAATGGATATATCCCAACGACGCCGGTGTGCTCAGTATTGAAAATCTTTTTATTAAAATAGATAAGGCTCTGCATGTAGCTGACACGCTCAAATTCAAACCACTTAGAAAGCAGTCATTAAAAAAATGTGAGGATTTCATCCGTTCGCATTTGGGCGTCACAGAAGATATCTATCCAGCCATGTTTTACGGTGTTCTGGCGCTTAACAGTCTTGGTTATCCCATGAACGATACCAATATCGAAAAAGCGCTTATGGGATTAAAGTCCTTCCAAGTCATAATGTCGCATAAAGAGTTGCATGCTGTGCCGTTTCAGGACAGCTCGACGATTGACTATAACTTATTCAAAAAACAGGCTGATGATGCCCACAGAGATTATATGGTCTATCAGCAATGTTGCATCTCCCCCGTATGGGATACGGCGTGGGCGGCTACAACACTTTTAAAATCGGGCTTTCCCGCCGATAGCCCCATACTGTTAAAAACGGCCCGCTGGCTTATCAGCAAGCAGATCACCGATGTGGTTGGCGATTGGGGTATTAAAAATCCAGGGTCCGAACCAGGTGGCTGGTCATTTGAATTTATCAATAAATATTATCCCGATGTTGACGATACCATCGAGGTCCTCACTTTTCTGCACGATGTAGGGCTCCCCTACCATGTCTTGAAAAGGCCGATTGAGAAAGGCGTCAATTGGTTGCTCTCCATGCAATGCTCCAATGGTGGCTTTGCGGCATTTGACAAAGACAACGATCTGGTGTTGCTCAATAAAATTCCTTTTTCTGACCATGGTGCTTGTCTCGATCCTCCCACTGTCGACATCACGGGCCGGATGATAGAATTTTTGATCAAGGTCTTGGACTTCGACGGCAGTCACGAGGCGGTTTTGCTGGCGGCAGACTTCATCACGGAGCGTCAGGAAAAAGATGGTTCCTTTTGGGCCCGCTGGGGTGTCAATTATATCTACGGTACCTGGTGTGCCCTGGAAGGCCTGTGTTGTTTGAGCCGCAAAAAAGATGAACTGATCATCAGTCGCGCCGTCCATTGGCTCAAAAGCATTCAAAACACCGATGGTGGCTTTTGTGAATCCAGTGCGTCATACAATTTGGGACGTTTTTTACCACTGCCTGAATCGGTGCCATCTCAAACAGCTTGGGCCCTGATGGGACTTGTTGCGGCGGGTCAACAGTTTTCACCTGAGGCCAGAAAGGCTGCAGATTTTCTGATCTCTGCGCAAAAAGAACAAGGTGGTTGGGACGAAAAATACTACACGGGCACGGGGTTCCCCGGCCATTTTTACATTCGCTACCATGGTTATCGGTATTATTTTCCATTGTTGGCGCTTAGCAAATATCGCGACGCCATTGTAAAACGTATTCGAAAATAAAGGACACTCTGAAGGTGTCCTGAAGGGGGGACTATGACGGAGAAACAGGGTTTTAGAATCACCGGCCGTTTCTTGAAAATGTTTTTTTTGAGCCTCTTTTTTGCCCTCGCGATGGGGGCCTTTTTCTTCTTTCTGGATCAGGCAGGTATTTTCCCGAGGGCCAATCCCGACAAACCCGGATATTTCCTGATCGGGCTGGGTACGATTCTGGGTTATAATCTGGGGATCATCGTCAGCAGCCGTATTTTTCTAAAGCGTAAATGATTTATCGAACAAGGAACATGAAGATGGGGCTAATCACCCTATTTCATGATTCCTTGTTGCAGCCTCAGCCAAAGGACTGATCCCGCTCTGCGGGACGATATTCGATATTCAACTACAGGGCCTTGGTTTCAGATTGAGTTCTATTCCATTGTATTCTGCAGTTTGAACCTCTCCATCGGCATACACGATTTGCCCGGAACCGGCTTCAACGTAATTGCCCTCCTCGTTCAGGACATACCCAGTCATGGTGGCGGTGCCTTCGAATGGACCACAATGATCCTGCGGGTAAAAGGTCAACCCTTCTGCACCCACTCCCAGAACAATTCTCAGATCGGAATGACTGCGGTCGATCACCAGTTCACCGGAGGTAACCGTGCGTGTTTCAACCTTGTCTGTTTCATCAAACACGAGATTGTGAACTGGGTAATTCAGATTGACTATTTCCAGCAGAGTTCCTTCTTCGTCGGTGGGGGTGAAACTTTCTTCCCTGGTCGATACGGTCACATTGTGTACCTCCACGCCGTTTTCAACAGTCACGCGATTGATGTCTTTGACTACGGTTGCCGTGACAGATTCAGCGACACCGTCCACGTCTTCATCAACAGGGTCAGTAAACGTCACAACGTCGTTTCCACTCATCGTGATGGTGACTGTATCGGACACATCCAGCGTGAATACCATTCCTCCGTCATCAATCGTATGCGTGTGTACGGCATTCAGCCCGTCACGTCCCATAACCATCTTGGCAAAATCAATGTGATCAAGGCCATCGCATAAACCGGAGCCTCCATTCTCTACTGTGTTTGTAAAGCCACCAGAGAGCGTTCCTGGTTTATTACTGTCAATCAAATCACAATCTTCAAAAGAGACCTCTCTGGTCATCGCACCCGTGGCGTTATCACATGAGAACACCTCGTTCACGCTGGATAATTCCTCACAGCGGAAACGTTTGGCCAAAGTGGCATATGAGGTGTTGATAGGATTCCCAACAGTCAGATAGGCAGGCCCCTTGGTCAGTGATGCATAGGAACTCGCAGAGGCTGATTCACTCGATGAGATACTGCTTGTCAACGACTCCACAGCGGCAGTGACCATGGCCTCTTCGTTGGTCTCTGTATATGTTTGCGACCCGCTGTTGCCATTCACATCCAAACCCATGTCACCACATGCTGTTATGACGCAGGCGAACATGCCCAAAAACACCGATTTGATGATTGTATGCTTATCCATAAAGATCCTTTCGTTATGACTCAAAAGCGGGATACCATAGCCCGCTCATGAGCGAATTATTGTTTCATTCAAGTTAGACGCCAGATGAAGAGAAAAGTTCATTCTTTTTTCGCAAGTTGAATTGTGTTAGTCATATCAAATAGATGATTAGACAGCTCATTTTCTGTCTTTGGAACTGGAATCAATATTATGTTATCAGAAGTGAACCTTTTGCTTTATTGAATCGTCTAAAAATGTAAAAGGACAATTCTATGCAAATCACCAAACATTATTTGTTTCTCTTTTTTGTGGGGGCCTTTTTCATCTCAGGATTCTTTCCCCTTATCACGTTCGCACAAACACAAATTGATGGGTCACCAACACAAGACAATGTACTGCAAACGCGCCCTGCCCCGTTTGGCAATGAACAACGCAGAATGCGACCCGATCACGAAAGGCGTCGTGCTTACGACCAAAATGGGGATAGCAGAGAACGTCGCATGCGTCCCAACAAAGCAAACCGGCCAAATTTGGTTCAGGAGTTGCAATTGACCCAGGAGCAAAAACAAAAAATGCAAGGGCTGAGGCAGTCTCACATGCAGGCACTTCAGCAGAGAAAAGACAGCATTAAGCAGGCCCGTGATGCCTTTGAACAGGCTATTAAAGGCACTAAATCCGATGAAGAACTCAGGTCATTGTATCAAAAATTCGAAGAGGCCAAGACATCCATGGCCAAGGAACAGTTTGAGCAGATCCTCACGATCAGATCACTATTGACCGATGAACAGAAGTCTAAATTTGTTGGTTTTGGACAACAGATGCTCGGAGACAATCCGGCGGGTGCGCGTGGTCCTGGGCAAAATCGAGGATTTCGCGATCGCGATTCTCTTCAGAATCAACCAAGCGGGCCTCCACGGGGAGCAGACCCGCAGAATCATGGAGGGACAAACATTATCAACGAAAATTGAATGAAAAAATGCAAAAATCTCAAATCAACCAGCTCATTCAGAAATATACTCAATCAGAAATAAAGGATTTTTCTGAGTTGTATAATGTCTATCACAAAATGATCCGCTCTATATTGTACAAAATGTGCGCTCCGGAAGACATGGAAGATCTGATGCAGGATGTTTTTTTGAAAATCATCAACGGATTGGCTCAGTTTAATCAGAAAAGCTCATTAAAGACGTGGATCTATCGGGTTGCTTGCAATCACGCGCTTGATCATTTGCGAAAGAAAAAGCCCATCACTGTTGATTACGACTTGCAAAAAATTGGGGGCCAAAACGCTAATTCTGGAGGATCCAATCAAGATATTGTGATCAAGACCCTGCAAAAGCTCAGTCCTGACCACAGGGCAGTACTGGTTTTGGTTTGTTTGGAAGAATTAACCATTGAGGAGGCTTCTATGGCGATTGGTGTACCTCAAGGTACGATCAAGTCGCGATTGCATCATGCAAAGGGAAAAATGTATGAGCTATTGTCTCAACAAGGGGTGAATTTATGATAAAACAACCTGTTTTTGACTCAGACAAAGAGAAATCGTTAGATGTTTTTTTAAAAAACAACAATCCTGCTCCGCCCAGCCCTTCTCACGGGGAGGGAGAACGTATTTTACAGAACGTCATCAACGCTACGCCCTCAAGTTTAGGCAATAAGGCAGCTTGTCGCAAGACGACACCATTTGCTTCCATCCTTTTTCTCAGATGGCTGGTTCCTGTCGCCGCTACGGCCGCCATTGGTTTTTTGGTGATCAATCATAATTTTTCATCGATCGATAATAAAGTCACTTCTGTATCTGATGATAATCTGTCTGCATATTTAGAGGAAACCCTGACGGGAATGTATGAGGACTCTTATTTTGATCAAGGTGAAGATAATGTTGCTTCGCTTTCGACGCAGTATTATCAGATCCCCGATCAAATCAATGGAGAAGGTTATTGATATTTATTGTTTAATCACATAGATGTAACGAACATCAGGCAACTCTGACGAAAATCAAATAATTCAGGGGGGTTGATTATGACGAACAAATCGTTTGCCTTGCTTGGTTTTAGGTTGTTATCTCTGTATTTTATTGTGACGGGGGTTATTGCTTTCCCAATAGCTCTTTCAAGCCCATTAATGGTTGATGGCAGTTTTTTCGCCATCTTTTTACCCTATTTAGGATTTGGACTCCCAGCACTTACCGCGGGGCTTCTTTTGTGGTTTGTTGCGCCCTATTTGGTCAAATACGTTACCCCTAAAGAGGAGGGTCCTTGTTCATTTTCGGGGATGAATGTTGTGGATTTTTATCAAGTCGCCTTTGTCATTGTGGGTCTTTTTTTACTAGCCTATGCCCTCCCTGAGTGTTTATTAGTTATTTTTTCATTATTTGACCTGCCCTGCAAAGTCTCTGATATGACTATTTGCAGATGTCCAATCGGTCAACTGGTGCTTCCTCTGTTGAAAATTCTTATGGGGCTTTGGTTTTTGTTTCGCAGTCATTATCTGGCTCGTTCTTTACTGAAGATTCACAAATAGGGTCGATCATTTCAACCTTGCAATCCCTTTCCTTTCGTCCCTATCAAGGTATGTGGTACCTGAATCTGAATCAACAAATATGAAAACGAAGTTCTGGAATACGTGTTTAAAATATGTAGATGCCTATGATCTTGTTTACCTGCTCTGCGTTGTTTCGAGATGCGGCTCGGCTCCAAACAGGGCTGGTGCGAAGATGTTGGTAACAGGTGCTAAAAATTATGGGACAATTGGAGGTGGTCGATCCGAATTTCTCTTAGTTGAAAAGGCAAAAAAAATAGTAAGCGAGAGTGCTTTTGTTAAGCCGCAACTATGTATTTTGGACCATCGTGATGATGATAGCCCAAACGCCTCAGGCATGATTTGTTCTGGTTCTCAAACGTATGCATTAATCCCTCTGACGAAAAAAGATAAACTAACCATCGAAAATATAACGAAAACATACAAGAATGGTGAAAGTGCTGTTTTAACCTTAAGTCCTCGTGGCTTGTTCATTGATCCATGTTTGGTTAGTCAAACTGTCCCATTTTCTTTTGAGCAAACAGACAATGAACAATGGAAATACAAAGAACAAATCGGTGTTTCCGACAAATTATACATTGTTGGGGGGGGGCATTGTTCCCTTGCTCTATCTAAACTAACGACTGAAATTGGATTTTATACGACTGTATATGAGAATCGAAGCAGTATTCAGGCGTTCGATGACAATATTTATGCGAATGAAAAAATAGTTGTTGATTACGATGACCTTCCTTCTTTGATTCCCGACTCAGATAAAACATTCATTACGATCATGACTTATGGACATGCTTATGATCAATACGTTTTAGAAAAGCTGGTTCATAAAAAAGTTCGTTATCTTGGGATGATGGGAAGCATGAATAAAGTCCGTTCTGTTTACGACAACTTGATCAAAAAAGGCATAGCCAAGGAGTTGTTGTTAAAAGTTCACGCCCCGATTGGGATCGATATTGGAAGTGATACACCAGAGGAAATAGCCATCAGTATCGCCGCACAGCTCATCAAGCTTCGCAACAAATATTAATCTAAAGCACATCCGCAAGTCACTCAACAATATATTTTATATATAGTTACATTCAATTTATAAAGTTGTGTATAAATGTTCTATAAGTCATATTTGTTGATGAGCTGGAAAAGACTTGATATCATTCAAGAAAACAGCAATTTTTATAATTGCCAAAAATACATTATGTTATTCATGTAGATAGAAGATGTATTTAATGTAATATATTGTATCAATTTATCATCTATTTGTATTATAACAGTTTAATGTTGATTTTTTTCGAAATTATATCAATCATTGAGTTACAACATGATTGGTTTATAATGATGAACTCAGCACGGTTGCTGTCTCGTGTCTACGTTGGTAGTATGTTTTCGACAATGTATTTACTGAGTACTTTTTAAAGTGTCCATTATTCATTCTCAATAGAAGCTATTGCATTTGATGTCTTTCTGAAATTTTGTCATCCCTGCATTGTCCATGCTTTTGCAACCTAGTCGACAACATCGATATAGAGTGGAAGACATAACAGTTATCTATGACGGAGTTAATGTCGTAGAACGCAAAATTATGCGAAGTAAATGTCTCTGCTTTCTGATTTTGTCTTTTTAGCACACAATCCCCTCACCAATTTCATTATTCGCAAGTTCCTCAGCGAATGAAGTTGATTGCCAAAATCAATGTTGAACATTTGATCCATCGTCTCAGTATGTCAACGATCTACCGTAATAAAGTGCATTTTCAGATTATATCTAAAATAGGCAATAACACTTCTTATCACATACGCATGTCATGATTTTATGA
>AMFJ01025967.1_pt1 | contig 14913 bp, 10 predicted proteins | sample 427208 | NCBI WGS metagenome assembly AMFJ01 (sample SAMN02954298, study PRJNA114691) | groundwater metagenome | biome: aquatic; feature: subsurface aquifer; material: sediment; isolation source: subsurface aquifer sediment | place: USA: Rifle, CO | collected 2008-08
GGTTTTGAACTTCTGCTACGTCTGGGCGGTGAGGCTTGGTGCCCTCAGCGCCCACACGCCTTTCATGGGCCCCAGGACATGGTGATGGAGAAAAACTGGATGGTAGCGGCAGACAATGTGTTGAAGAGATACAAAAAATGGAAAGGCAAGACGGCCCTGTCGTACATTGCCATCTGGTCTGAGTTTCCCGGGGTTGCGTATTGGGATAGAACAGCGCAAGAATTTGTTGCCTTTTGGACAAAGGCCATCAATGTTTTTAAATACAATCACCCGGACCTTAAGTTTGGCGGACCTGGTTTTAGCGCGGAGGCCACAGATGAAGTGCGCAGGGGCATCAGCGGGGTGGTGGCAGAATTTCTGAAGCAGTTGTACCTCAGAAAGACCAAACCCGACTGGATTGGCTGGCATTTGTATGCGAACGACCCCTCTGAGGCGCTGGAGGCCGCCAGAGCCTATGAGCTCTTATTGGCCGGAAAGGCGCCCTTCCAGAATGTCCCGTGGGCCGGAAAATTTTTTTTTGATGAGGTGACGCTGTTGGTCGATTCCTACGGTGTCCGCACAGCGAACGAGGAAACAACACAAATTGCGGATGGCGCCAGGGAGGCCGCTATTGTGACGGGACACTGGATAGCCTTTGAACACACTGCGGTGATGGGTGCCTGGTTGTACCGAGCCAACAACATTGTGTTGGCATCCGCCAGTGACGAACAGCCAGCGTGGAGCCAGGGCCTGTTTAAGGCGGACCTTGTGGGAACGTATACACCTAAGGCACACGCTTTTCGACTGTGGTCGCGAATGGCAAAAGAGTTTGGACACAAACTTCAAACACCCCCGTACCTTGTTGATCAGATTGCGCAGCAAAAATTGTGGGTGTTGGCGGGACAAGCCGCCAGTGGCAAAGGAGGTGAGGCCAAGGTAGGCGTGTTGCTTGCAAATCCGGGCGCACAACCGGTGTCTTTTACACCGATACTGAAGCAGATAAAACCAAAGGGGGCGCTTTATGTTGTTGATGGCGTGGATAACGGGAGAAGCGCCAAGGCCTGGGAGGGGACAAACATTGTTGTGCCTCCGCGTTCTGTGGTATTGGCTACATTTGAGTGAGGGCCGAAGGGAATGAAGGATGTGATAACCATTAAGGGGGCGAGGACACACAATCTAAAAAACATCTCGGTCACCCTGCCCCGCAACCAACTTGTTGTGATTACAGGCTTGTCTGGGTCTGGCAAATCTTCTCTGGCCTTTGATACTATTTATGCCGAAGGACAAAGGCGTTATGTGGAGTCTTTGTCTGTCTATGCCAGACAATTTTTGGATCGGATGGAAAAACCAGACGTGGATCTGATCGAAGGTCTGTCCCCAGCCGTGTCGGTGGAACAAAAGGCCGCCAGCCATAACCCACGGTCAACGGTGGGTACCAGCACGGAGATATATGACTATCTACGATTGTTGTTTGCGCGCATAGGCAAGCCCTATTGCTATTCGTGCGGTCGTCTCATTGAAAAACAAACCATTTCCGAAATTGTACAAAGGTGCTCGAGCGAGGACGAAACAAAACGCATCAACATATTAGCCCCATTCATAGAAAATAAAAAAGGGGAACACCTCAGAGAATTGGCTCGTTTGCGAGAAAAAGGATTTGTCAGAGCCAGGATTGACGGCATCATGTATGATTTAGGGGAACCCATTAACCTTGATCCCAAAAAAAAACACAACGTGGATGTTGTTGTTGATCGGTTAATCATTACAGCCCAGACCAAGACCAGGCTTTATGAGTCTTTGGAGACGGCTTTTACCTTGGGTTGCGGCCTTGCTAAAATAGAATATTTGGACGATTCCAGGCGTGTTGTTCGCACGGAACTGATGAGTACCAATAATGTTTGTGTTCACTGCCATGTTTCATATCCCAGAATTGAACCGCAAATGTTTTCCTTTAATTCGCCACAGGGGGCCTGTGGACACTGTACAGGGCTTGGCGAATTAATGTATGTCGATGAAAATCTTGTGGTTCCCGATGAAAAAATTAGCATTAATCAAGGGGCCATCGTTCCGTGGTTTGGAAAGAAAACAAACTATTATCAGGCTCTTCTGGAGGCACTGGCAAAAAAATATCGATTTGATTTGAACGCCCCCTATGGGGGCCTTTCGGCAAAGGTCAAAGCGATTATTTTCAATGGTTCCCCCGACCCCATAAAAGTAAACACGGGCCGACAAACATATGAAGCTTTTTTTGAAGGTGTTAAAAACAACATGATGCGTCGGTACAAGGAAACAGACTCGGATTGGATGCGTGCAGAATTAGTTAAGTATATGAACTATCAGCCCTGTCCATCCTGTGGCGGTGCACGTCTAAAAAATGAAAGTTTAAACATTAGAATTCATAATCACAATATTACACAACTTACCACCCTGTCTATTGATCGTCTCGAAGGCTTTCTGAAAAAATTAACATTAGAAAAGGCAGACAAAGAAATAGCCTCATCGATCATCAAAGAAATTCTTAGCAGGCTGAATTTTTTAATGAATGTGGGTCTATCGTATCTGACACTGGATAGAAAGAGCCACACATTGTCAGGTGGTGAAGCGCAAAGAATAAGACTTGCGTCGCAAATTGGCTCCGCTCTGGTTGGTGTTACATACGTGTTAGACGAGCCAAGTGTTGGTCTGCATCAACGGGACAATCACAAACTAATAGAATCTCTCAAGAAACTCAAAGACCTTGGGAACACAGTGATTGTTGTAGAGCACGATGAGGAAACGATCAGGGCATCAGATTTTATCATTGATATGGGGCCAGGTGCCGGCATTCATGGCGGCAAAGTTGTTTTTTCTGGCACTATCGACGAAATGTCATCAGCAAATGAATCAATAACAGCCCAGTATATGACACATAAAAAAACTTTGTCTCCACCGCCATTCCGAAGACCGGCGACAGAACGACGCATAACGCTGTGCGGCGCGTGCGAAAACAATCTTAAAAATATTGATGTTTCGATTCCGTTAGGTTGTTTTGTTTGTGTTACAGGGGTATCGGGGTCTGGAAAATCATCTCTTATTAATGAGACACTAATCCCTGCTCTCAAAAAAAAGCTCTACAAATCAAAGATTAAGGCGGGAAAGCACAAAGCAATAACAGGCTTTGATTTGATAGATAAAGTCGTTGATATAGACCAAGCGCCTATAGGCCGAACACCAAGGTCGAACCCAGCGACTTATACCGGCCTGCTGGCGCCAATCAGAGAATTGTTTAGTGAATTACACGAGGCAAAGGCAAGAGGATATTCTCCTGGGAGGTTTTCGTTTAATGTAAAAGGTGGTCGTTGTGAGAGATGCGAAGGAGACGGCCATATTCGAATCGAAATGCATTTTATGCCGGATGTCTTTGTAAAGTGTGAAGAATGTGGCGGGGCACGGTATAATGAAGAAACATTAAACATAAGATTTAAAGGCAAGAACATCGCAGAAATACTGGATATGACAATTGAAGAAGCCATGATTTTTTTTCAAAACATTCCACAAGTTTGCAAGCGGGCGAAGACATTATTTGATGTAGGGCTTGGGTATATCAAGCTTGGTCAGTCTGCTACAACACTCTCTGGCGGTGAAGCCCAAAGAATTAAACTATCAAGGGAACTGTCGAAACGAGCAACTGGTAAAACGCTTTATATTCTCGACGAGCCCACCACAGGATTGCACTTTGAGGATGTTAAACAATTGCTTGATGTCTTGCAAAAAATCGTTTGTTCTGGCAACACAGTATTGGTTATTGAACACAATTTGCACGTCATAAAATTTGCAGATTACCTCATTGATCTTGGCCCCGATGGGGGCGATGCCGGTGGATATTTGCTTGCACAGGGAACACCAGAAGAAATTCTGAAATGTGAGCAATCATCCACCGCAAAGTATTTGTCCCAAATCATTTGACCAAACAGAATATCCGACCATTGTTATGGTTATCACAAACAATCTGTACAGAATATATTACACTAATCGTGTTATTTCTCTATAAAAAGTATTATTAGCCTCCAACTCAAGAATTAAACCTATACGTTAATAGTTGTTGTTTTTGCAATACAACGCCAGACGTGTTTTCTGGTGCGGAATTGTGTTTTTGCTAAAAGGCTAAGTAAAAAAATCTTTAAGAATCAAATCTGTGCCAAAATTGAATGCCCTACTACTATGTTTTGTGTGATTCCTATGAAAAACACAAGCGGTTTATCGGCAGGGCCTTGTAATAGAAAAACCCACAAAGACGTGCGTTATGCGACCAACAGCAATAGGGCTGCCGGCACAAAAAACGACATTAATTTATTATCAAAAACAAGAACACATATTAAAATTATATAGCGACCATCTGTTAGCGCAAGCGAGTTTGTTTAAACCTGTACAGAATGCCGGGCGCCACAAAAAAAACAAAAAAAACAAAAAAATTTCTTTAAAATAATTTGAAATTACATTATATTAGCATCTGTAAGTTATCTTGTACAGACAAGCAACGTGTGGCGCGCGCGGTTTTGGTCGTATAATCACATTAAAAATGATTGAATATTTCGACAATAAGCTAGGCAAGGTTAAGGTTTTGAATGTAACCGAGGCGCGTGCGAACTTCGCCAATGTGCTTAGAGACGCAGGATCGCAGTATCTTATCACAAAAAACAACAAGCCACTAAGGGTCATAATTGATTACTCAGAATTGGAGCGAATAAAAAGTTATCCACAGGAAGGTGTTGAAAATCGTGGTCTAGAAAGCCGTGTCGAACAGTCAAACAATGCAAATGAGGCTCATGTTGCGTTCGAGGTGAGCACAAATGAGGTCGAGCAAGAGAAAATAAAAAAAGAAATTCCTAGCGCAGTGAAGGGTGTCATTGCCGCAAATGTAAGCCTAGCCAAGCAAAAAGAGCCATTGCGCCCTGTAAAAAAGAAAGACCACAAATCACCACAAGAAATTCTCGATAAATTATTTGTGGCCCAGACGGCCACGCAGCAACAAACCGAGGAAGCGTTTGATCTGGCTACAGAACAAAAAAGGGATGATGGTGTTGTTGTGACAGAGGAGAACGATGAAGGCGTAGTGCCACAGCCGGACGAAGAAGGTTTTATGCTGTCTGCAGCCGAGGAGGTTGTTCTTGCGGAAGAGGTTATGCCCGGGGAAGATTATTTCTTATCGGAAAATGATGATTCTGAAATCAGCGAAAGCCGTGTTGCAGAAAATAAAAACGAAGGCGGATTTTCTGATGATTGGGATATAGTGATCGATGAGACAAGCGAGGAACTGGTTGCTGGCGAGAAGGAAGAAGCGGCAGAAATCACAATAGATGTGCCCGTGCAAAGCCGGGAAGATCCAGTTCTGGCAGAAAAAGAACAGGTGGTCATCATGCCGTCCGCAAAGCCAAAAAACACAGAACGCACTGTTGCGGAAGAAAGCAGGAAAACAAGAGAAGAAGAAGCCTGGACACCGGAGCAAAAGGAATATTTTGAAAAATACAAAAAACTCTATGCAAGCTTTCTGGAGCCCGCGCCAGGAAAACAAATGACAGAGCAGGAAGAAGACGAAAAACAAGTTGAAGAGTTGAGTTATTCTATTGAGGAAAATGTTGTCGCCGAAAAATATCAGGAAACAGGGATGGCGACACAGGAAGCCGAAGAGGCTGCTGTGGGGGACAATGAGGTGGTGTGTGAAGAAGAGGCATTATCCGATGCTCCCAGCGACACTGAAGAGCGATCAAGCAACAACGGGCTGCCATCGCTGAAAGATTTGTTGCAAGAGCTTGATGCTGAGCAATTGTCTGATGAAGAGGGCGGTGAGGCAAAAAAAGAAAACAGCGATCGTGAACTTGACGATCTGATCAACAGGATCAAACACAACGAATATTAGTGGTTGTTAACATGGGCGCAATACTAAAACTAAAAAAAATATGGCGACCCCAAAGGGAAAAGATATATTCGTTCAAATATCATCATTTTCTCAACACGCTCCCGCAAGCCAGGCTCAAAGAGATTCTGCTGTTCTCAGAATCAGATCAAATTGAAAAAACCCTCCCCTCATTGGCGGATAAGCGGACACTGTGTTTCGATGATGGTGCGCACAAGTATTTACTTAAAAAAATTCTTAAAAAGAGCCCTCCTCATTTATTGCAATATTATTTTGGTGGCGCTGATCCAGACCCTACTCAGGTCGCAGGCTTTATGATCATGGGGGGGCTTGGTCGGTTGGCTGTGAGAAAAGACTATTTTGATCTGGTGATTTGCCCTTTCTCACAAGAGACCAGAAAAGTGAACGATGAAATTCTGGTCAAAATATGTCAGACCATCAAGAACGGGGGACGCCTGGTGCTGTCGCTCATGCACCCACAGCTGGAACACCTGCTCTTTAATCAGAACCCAGCGGAAACGCAAAGTTCGAACAGCACCGTCTCGCAGTATTTTAAAATTCTTAAAGAACACGAAGTGTACACAGAAGAGATAACCGAGGGTATGGTTGATGCTACGTTGAAGCCCTTTTTTGCAACAGAAGATGAAGTCGACTATTATCAAGAATACAAACACACGCCACTCACGCTGTTGTTCAAGGCCGTCAAGTTTTCTAAAAAAAGGTAAATATGGCGCACCTGGTCGGTAAAGACATTTATCAGCGGCTGGCCAAAAAAATTGATGGCCTGACGGCGCGAACGCCCTACAATCAAACCTTTCACAAGATTTTAACAGAGCTTTATTCTGAAAAGGACGCGAATGTTGTCGTCCAGATGCCCTACGGGTTGGCCCCCCTTAAAAAAATATTACGCACAACAAAAATGTCTGAAAAAGAACTGCTGACGTCCCTAGACAGGCTGAGTTCACGGGGGCTGGTTCTGGATTTGATGCTGGGTGGCAAAACACACTACATGCCATCACCCCTGGTGGTTGGGATCTTTGAGTTTTCGATGATGCGAACGGGGCAGGGGGTCCACCACAAAAAATGCGCAGAGCTGTTTCATGAATACATGATGGACAGCGATGTGTTTTTTGATGCGAACCTTGGTAAAGGACAGAAAACAGCGATCGCTAGGGCGCTTCCCCACAAAGGCTCTGTTTTGGATGAGGATTATGTAGAAGTACTGGATTTTGAAAAGGCGAATCATTTGGTGGGCGAAGCCAAGAGGTTTTCGGTGGGCCTTTGCTCGTGTCGTCATGTTAAGCAACATATGGGCGACAAGAAATGCGCGGTGCCCTTGCGTTCGTGCACGTCATTTGGAAAAGCGGCAGACTATTTGATCCGCCACAAGCTTGCCGAAGAAATCAGTAAACAAGACATGCTGGCGCTGATGGTGGAGTCAAAAGAGATGGGGTTGGTGTTCAATGCCGACAATGTGAAAAGAAATATTTCGTTCATTTGTCATTGTTGCGGTTGTTGCTGTCACATGTTGCAGGGGATTTCGAAATTTGGATACGCCAACACGGTCGTATCGTCGCGGTTTATTGCCAACCTCGATGAAAAAAAATGCAAGGGATGTCACAAATGCGTGCGCGCGTGCCCCATCAATGCGATTCAGAAACCAGTGCAATCACAACGGCCGGAAAAGCACGAAGGACATGTGGCGCAGGGCGGGGCACCAAATATTGATCATGAATTCTGTCTGGGTTGTGGTGTGTGCGCCCTGAAATGCCCGACACAGGCCCTGCGGCTGGTGTCGCGAAAGCAAAAAATCTTTTATCCCGAAAACACGTTTGAGAGGGTCATCCTCACATGTCTGGAACAGGGGACTCTGCAAAACCAGCTCTTTGATGATCCTACAAAAATCACACATTCCTTCATGCGTTTTTTTGTAGGTGGGTTTCTGAGATTGCCACCGATCAAGAGGGCGTTGGTGAGTGATGTGTTCCGCTCACGCTTTTTGAGCATGATCAAGAGCGGTGCGAGGGCACAGAAAAAAGGGGATGTGATTGCTGTGTGATTATCTGGACAACTCCTTAATTCATTGGCAGAAATTGGATGGAATGATAAAGATGTGGTTATGAATAAAACACGCATCATCTGCACGGCAGGGCCTGCCATTGCCAGCGAAAAGAAATTCTTGCAGTTGGCCCAAAATGGCATGAACATCGTTCGCTTTAATTGCTCACATGGCACAGCCCAGGACCGCGAAAGATTTTTATCACTCATCACAAAAACAGAAAAAATCACAAAACGCCCGCTTGGCATCATGATTGATCTGCAGGGCCCCAGACTTCGCGTGGGAGACCTCCCCAAGCCCTTCACGCTTGTTGCCGGAGACGTCTGGCATCTGGCCGTCAAAAAAAAGGCGGATGAAAAATCAAAGACACTACCCATCGATCTGGCCTCACTACACAATAACCTGAATCCCCACACCGATATTTTCATGGATGATGGGCTCATTCATGTGCGCGTCATCAAAAAGACCCCTGCTGGCGCAGACGTTGCCGTGGTTGTGGGCGGAACACTCACCTCGCGTAAAGGCGTCAACATCCCCCATATCAAGGGAACCTTGCCCATACTCTCACAAAAGGACAAAGAGGATTTGCTTTGGGGGTTGAACCACGATGTGAATTTTGTGGCCATGTCTTTTGTGCGCACATCCGATGATGTGCTTAAACTCAAGGCTTTGATTCGCAAACACAAGACATATCAGCCTCCTCTGGTCATTTCGAAAATAGAAAAACCCGAGGCGATGCAAAACCTGCGAGCCATTGTAAAGGAAAGTGACGGCATCATTGTGGCGCGCGGCGATCTGGGTATTGAATTAGGCTTGGCCAAGGTGCCCGCCGCACAAAACCGGATCGTTTCGGTTTGCCGCGATTTAAAAAAACCAGTCATCGTGGCCACGCAGATGTTGAGTTCCATGCGCTGGGAGGCCATCCCCACGCGGGCCGAGGTGAGCGATGTGGCCACGGCTGTCTATCTGGGTGCTGATGGCGTGATGTTGACGGGAGAAACGTCGGTTGGCAAACACGCGGTGGCAGCGGTTAAAATGCTTGGCCAGATCATCTCGCAAACAGAACAGGTGCCCTTGTCTGTTCCTACACCAGCCCCTGCCTATGACAAAGACACTTTGGCGGAAACCATTTTGGCAAATGTTTGTCAATTGGCCAAGGACGTGAGGGCAAAGGCGATTGTCGTCCACACCACGCGCGGGCAAATGACAGGGATATTATCAAAGCTAGGTGTTGCCATTCCCATTTTTGCGTGCACAGAAAATGAACATTTGTACCGCCGCACCACACTGTTTAGCGGGATTATCCCGATCATGGTTGACAAAAGAATGTCCTGCGGTCAGGGCAATGACATCATCGCTCACTTGAAAGCGCTGAAATACCTGAGAACAAATGACCTTGTTGTTTTCGTTGAACGGGTAGCCAAAACCAACAGTGTCAACGTGGAAATAACAGCGATCTGAAATGCCAGAAATTTTTGTTGTTCGAAACGAGATCTGTGGCGCTATTGATGTTTGGTGATTATTTGAGTGTTGCGGTAAGCCACGCAACGTCCGCGTCGCTCATTTCAAAGACATTGATGAGGGCCGCAATGAAAATATTAATGCCTTCATTCACAGCCTGTTCATGTTGGCCTCCCCGTAAGGTTGTTGGTCCGTAAGCATGTATTCCGAGCTTTCTCTGGTCCGAAAGTGTTTTATCCATATCTTTAAGAATGCTACGAGATACCCTTGTGTTTGGTCTTTGTTCTGGTTCGGCCAAGGCATTTTTTTTGCCAACCCCTTCTGGGGTTACGAGCAAAGCAATCCTTTCGGCAAGTTCTATTCGACTTTGAACCCAAGCCCTCTCTTCGCCCGTAAGCACTTCGGTGCCCGCCCGCGATATTCTTATCGTTAACGCATCATCAATCACGGTATATTCCACCTTGTTTGGCGCCATCTGACAATGAACGCCTCTGGCCACTGAATAGTGGTCTGGGTGTGTCTGTGCCACCACCTGCAGATCAAACAAGTTAGATAAATGCCTTAGGAGATAAACATTGCCTTCGTTATAACGGCGAGTATCTGTTATTTGAAATGAATCGCAACCAGCACCACTTGGGACGCCAAACACAAACCGGCTCGTATCACGAAGGTTTTCGGGTTGGATGTTGTGGAATCGAGCAAACACGCCAGCATCAAATGAGCGGAGGGCTGGCAAACCAGAAACGGCCCGTTGGCCAACCTCGCCTTGTATTGTTTGAGCAGGAGCCGCCGGATCCAATGCCATAAATACCATTGGCAAGGCTTTGCGAGCCCTTCTGTTATTTGCCCAATTTGTTACAGAGGAGAATGCCCCTGTTTGTTTTTGCAGGAGTTGTATTTTTTTTGTTTTTGCGGGCACTGCTGTTCCTCTGGCAACCGTGGCATGGGGGGGGGCCGTTGTTGCGGTGGACTCCGATCCAACCAAAGCATAACGATCTGTGACCGCGTGTGATACCCCTGCTTGCTGGGTTGCATAACCGGGGAGAACTCTGGCGAGTGTCGCTTGGCCAAAATGTATCAAACCAGAAATGGGCTGAAAGCAGGGCATAGCAACCTCCTTTTTTTGTTCTGTTCATTATATCAATATCATTTCAATTATCGGCTACTGACCACATGATGTTGCTCATTTTTTTATGTGGCTGAAAACACAGATAAATAGCACATGACAGCCGTGGTCAAGGTCGAAACAACAGCTGATCGCAGATGTTTTCCAACACACCCGCCAGACACAACGGGATGTGTTGCAACACGCGATGGGAGTCTATTCGCGGTGGTCTGTGTGATAACATGGTTGCCAATTTAGGTTTGTATTTTTGCAGATAGACCTGCAAACTTTTTGCACGCGTTCGATTGCCTGCCTTCACTTCGACAGGAACGACTTGATCTTTGATCTGCAGGAGAAATTCTATTTCAGAATTTTGTTCCGTCCAAGCATGCAGGGGGGCATCGGTGTTTGCTATCAATTCCTGACAGACGAGATTTTCCGCAAGAAAGCCCTTTGCCATACCAAATTCCTGGCCGAAGAATGATTCCATTGGCAGATTCAGGGCGCACCCCAGAAGACCAATATCAAAATAATACAGTTTAAAGGCATTGGGTTTACAAAACGCCGACAATGGGATTTCTGGGTGATTGCAGATTTTGACTTTGTGAATGAGGCCGGCGTTGACCAACCAGTCAATTGGTCCCGCCAGATCAGCGAATCCCTTTTTGCCCGGAACCACATCCTGGAATTTGTAGCGGGTCACAGAACCGTCGAGTTCTCGTGCCAATTGAAGGGGCACATTTTCGAAAACGGAAACAATGTGCATGGCGTTGATCTTGCCAGAATGTTTGGCAAAGTCGGCATAATAACTTTTAAGGAGAGTTTTTTGGATTTCACGAATCAGCATCGTTTTGTTTACAGCACGATCGCCCGGTTCCTGACAGTGGGCACAGACCGCTTGTGGCATGCCGCCTATAAAACTGTATTCTCGTAATTTCGCGTTGAGGTGCTCCTCTGCCGTCGCAGAGATTGTTTTTGTCTGCACAAACTCATCGAAGAGGGCAGGGCTGGTTTTTGCATCCGAAGCCCATAAAAATTCCTCAAAGGTCATTGGGAAAAGATTCAGAAAAGTGACCTTGCCCACGGGAAATGGTTCAGGGGATAATAATACCCCAATGAGTGAGCCCGCACAGCACACAGCCAGATCGGGAAGTTCTTCACAAAAATATTTTAAACTTGTGATGGCACGGGGGCATGCCTGGATTTCATCGAAAATGAGTAAATCAGTTTTTATATTTATGTCTTTTTCAAGCTTGATCGCCAAATCTTTGATAATTTGTTTGGGATTTAATGAGGCGGCAAAAATTTCAGAAAACTTGTTTTCTGTTTCGAAATTCACGTAATGAAAATTTGAAAACGACATTCTTCCAAATTCTTTGAGGAGATAGGTTTTACCAACCTGTCTGGCACCCCTTAAAAGAAGGGGCTTTCGGTCTGGAGAAGACTTCCAATCCATTAAATTATATAGAAGTTTTCGCTTCATGCCTTATTATACAGCAAGCAAGAATATTTACAACGTAAAAGTACTGGATTTGCAGAATAATTGGCACATAATACGCAACCATTTGATATGTTTAAACCAACGCATTGTTTTGAATCAGAAAAAATGGAGTTTTTATGCGGTAACCAACCGAGATAATCATATCGAGATTGTAGTATTCAAGATTGCGCTGCACATTGCGATCACCCTCTTGGCGAACTGTCAAGATTTCCTTGACAGTTGTCTCTGGCGTAAGTTCCGATTCTTCAAGGACATTTTGGATATGGAGGCTGATATTTTGCTTGGTTGTCTGGAAAAGCTCCGCCATGAGTTGTTGGGTTAGCCAGACGGTTTCGTTTTCCAGTCGCACATCGATTTTGATCTCGCCATTTTCTGTGGAATAGACAAGGAATTGCCCCTTGCCGCTGGTGGTTGTCAGGCTTTTTGATGTCTTTTGGTTCATGGTTGTTCCACTTTCATTTCATTCCACGGCTCATATGCCCAAAGCATCATCGAGTTTGTGCATTAACAGACTGGCAAGAACAATAAAATGCTTAGCTCGTTTATCATCGATGGTGATATTGGAATGTGCCTTTGGATTTCTTATTCCGGTCATTGAGCCAGAAAAAATTTGCATAAATCCCACTTGGATATTTCTTCCGTTTTCAGTGGAGAGATCATCAAGACTAATCACGGGATTATTAACCGAAAAAGTACGATTCATCAGAGTGCTGCCATCAAGGTCATCATCAATTCTCTTTTTTACAATTTTTTTCACACAATCGTTGATTTCCTTAAAAGCGGCCTCTACCGAATCAGCATAATGTCCGCTTTCAAGGCGACTGCGGGAAATCCCAACAATGCGTGGATGTACAAGATCCCAAAAGTCGCATGATTGAGTAAGCTGGGATGCATTTGGAAGATCTAACTTCTTTTCTTCCAAACGCTGAATTAGCCCTTCTAACATGCTTGCTGTTTTGGGAAGGCCTGCTGAAAAATTGTTCTGGCATTCATGATCTGACATTCCGATAGCATGACCGCCAGACCAAATATTATGATATTGGTGTTCATGAAATTCTGGTGAGTTCTGTCCAAAGACTTCTCTGATTGATTCTCGGATATTTGATTCAACATTATTTATTTTCTGGTCATCAAAACGAATTTGTTGTGAGTTGAGCGCACGCACTTCTTCAAGTCGTCGGCTTAGCTTCAGAATGCCGGCTTCAAATTCTCCAATACCGGAAAATTTTTTTGATTCAACTATTGGTTTTACGGTTTTTGATCTTGCCAAAGTATAACCTCATTTTTTCACTCCACAGTAGCAAGCGGTAGCTCATTAAGTTTTGCACGGGCTTCACATATGAAAAGTGGCAAGCCAGCGGCTTCAAGAAGCGCTCACTATGCGAGGTGCGGATTTGGTAAGGGGTAGCCTTTTGCGAGCAGCGTTGTGATGGCCAGGGGCGACCGATAAAACGATCAATAATTGTTCTGCGTTTGATAATCAATGCTATCACCAGGCTCGTATTTTTGGCTGTCCCCACGACTATAATCATGAAAAGAAATCATTAAAAAAGAATTTGAGTATACCCCGCAATCATCTATAAAACGCTCATCCGCAAGCGTGGCTTTGGCCTTTTTCCAAAAGGCTTCTCTGATTTTCAAAAATCTGTGGATACTCATCCCAAATTCATGGTTACAAATATAATAATAATCTTTAAGTTCCTTTAACAGTCCCTTCCATTCCGCCACCCATTTTTTTACTAAAGCCTTCTGTGCCTTGTCATCAATCTTTTCATTGTAACGATGGGCAACTTTCCATGATTCAGTGTGCTCTGGCGCAAAGCACAGATAATCTTCAGGAATATTATAGCAATAGTACAGCAGAGGAAAGGTGGCGACTGTGTCGTATGTCAGATACGTTGTAGATAATTGGTCATTGTTTAGGATAGGAGAATAAGCTGGGGGATATTTACCAACCTGCAGACGGATGTGCCCGTTTACAATTACAATACGAATAGTTATGCCATGTTCTGTGCTTTCTTGTGGCGGGGCATCAGGCTCTTCATTCCCTGATGAATATTGATAAGGGATAAAAATTTTGTGGAAGATGCGATCATCAAAATCGATAGCCATACTCGACCAGCAATGCCCGTCTCTGACTTGTTTATAAAGGGCATTTCCTTTTATGTGGAAACGGACAGGTTCATAGCCGTTTGGGCTCTGATACTTGTTTTTGAAGTTATTGATGAGCTGTGCCACCCAAGCATCAAAGTTTGTTTCTGAAATGATTTTTTGTTTACACGGTTCACCACAAAGCGCTTTGTAGTTCCACTCGTCCGGCTTTGTTGGACCATCATCTTCTTGTAATAAACAAAACAGCCTTTGTACGGAGGCATGTTTCAAAACGTTCTCGATGTTAATTCGCAACTCAATCACAACGTTACTTCTTCGTTCGAGCTTGAATTGTTGTGTTATACCAAGAAATTCTTTTGCCATACCCTGCAAATGAGTGCCGTGTAGGGGAAAACGAATAACTGTAAAAACCAATAAAACGATGCCAACAAAAAAACTGTTTTGGTAAAAAAAATAGATGCTTGCAATGCCGGTAATAAATGAGAAAATAGCGGACAGCATAATTTTCCAATTTTGTTAAGGCCTGTTTTTTGATAGCTGTGACACAAAAAGGACTGGTGCGTAGCCTAATGGGCAAATCAACAAGCCTTTTCCCGACACATTTTTACATAGGCCGTAAAAAAAATAACAAAAGTACCAGCGAGGCCGATCCCAAATGCTACAAAGAATGCCGTGCCACCGAGGGAAGCAACCTTTTTTGAAGCGAAGGAAGTCGTTATTACAGCCCCCAAACTTGTGCCCGGAACATACCGGGCTTGCGGAGAGGGTGGGATTCGAACCCACGGTGCCCTTACGGGCACTCC
>AMFJ01024421.1_pt1 | contig 14904 bp, 14 predicted proteins | sample 427208 | NCBI WGS metagenome assembly AMFJ01 (sample SAMN02954298, study PRJNA114691) | groundwater metagenome | biome: aquatic; feature: subsurface aquifer; material: sediment; isolation source: subsurface aquifer sediment | place: USA: Rifle, CO | collected 2008-08
CTCCGAGTTGACCGCCGCCTGAGTTTCCGGGATCGGCCCAAAAAACAGGGCGAAGCGGTTGTAGCCGAGAGCAGTGAGTGCTCCCACGCATGCTACAACACCTATTGCTTTTTTCATGTTTCCTCCCGTTGAAAGTTGCGTGAACAAGAGAGCTTATTCGCTCGGTGAGTAAAGTGCTAAAATACATACTAACTCGTGTTAATATTAATGTCAATATTATAAATTAGTTCATAAGATGGAAACATCGATTTGGGCTTGAAAAGCCTCTTTCAGGGTGCTAGTATTGAAATATATAACATATTGGTAGTAAGGGGGTAATCCTGAGGTATAAGTATGTAAGTTAAAATTCTTAGATTAGTTTTAAGCTAAAAAGCTAATGAAGCTAATGCCTAAGAAGCTAAGATTATGAGTGGACATTCACATTGGGCGGGGATAAAACAAAGAAAAGGCGTTAATGACGCCAAAAGAGCGAACGTATTCACCAAATACGGCCGTCTTATTACAATTGCGGCCAAGGAAGGTGGCGGAAAACCGGAAATGAATTTCAAGTTGAAAATGGCAATCGATCAGGCGCGTTACGTAAATATGCCCAAAGAAACCATTGAAAGAGCGATCAAGAAAGGAACCGGCGAATTGAAGGACGGAGCTGATATCGAGGAAATCATCTATGAAGGCTATGGTCCTGGTAATGTCGCCATGCTTATCAAAACCGCTACCGATAATAGAAACAGAACTGGAAGCGAGGTGCGCAGCATTCTAACTAAGGCTGGCGGAAAACCGGCAGCTGAAGGCGGAGTGAAATTCATGTTCAAATTAGTGGGAAACATAGCTGTGGCTGTTGGAGACAGAGATCCTTATGATGTTGAAATGATAGCCATCGAAGCTGGAGCAGAGGACACTATCTTCGAAGATGACATGATTGTCGTTTACACCAAAGTTGAAGATCTTCAGAAAGTTAAAGAAAATTTGGATAAGGCAGGCCTTACAGTTGAAGGCGCTGAGCTTGTTTATGCCGCTGTCCAAAAAACAGAGCTCGATCCAGAGTCCAAAATCGACTATGAAAGACTTTTGGAAAAATTGGATGAAAATGACGACGTGCAGGAGATATACGACAATTTATAAGCCAAATGCTTATAAATTGTAATGTTAAAATCTAAATGTCAAATGACTAATAAATGACGAAAATCCAAAATGTCCAAAATTGGGATTTGAATTTTTTTGGATTTTATTTGACATTGAGATTTTAGATTTTAATACTTCTATTGAAATACTGATAATGGAAAAACAAAAAGACTCAGTTACCAGTAAAACTCTTCGCGTTCTCGGTATCGATCCAGGAACTGCCATTGTTGGCTGGGCTGTTTTGGATGAAACTTGCGGACAAGTCACTTCAGTTGCATACGGACACATCACAACATCACCGAAAAACACCACAGCGGAGCGTCTTTTTGAGGTTGTGAAGGATTTGGAATGCATAATTGAAAAATATAAGCCCGAGGAAGCTGCAGTTGAAGATCTTTTCTTTTTCAAAAACGTCAAAACAGTCATGAAGGTGAGTCAGGCCCGCGGGTCAATCCTCTTGACATTAGAGAAATTTTGTGTTAACATATTTGAATACACACCGCTCCAAGTCAAACAAGCTTTGACTGGTTACGGCAGAGCAGAAAAGAAACAGATTCAGCTTATGGTGAAGAATATTTTGAAGCTCAAAGAGATCCCTAAGCCGGATGATACGGCCGATGCGATCGCAATCGCACTGTGCCATATTAATTCCAGAAAAATGAGAGAGATCAGGAGAAGTTGAGGACGTTTTCTTATTGATCATTTGTCATTTGGATTTGAGATTTTAGATTTTAAAAGATGAAAGTGTTAGAAATTATATAATCAAAGAAGTCTAATCAGTCATAAAGTTACTATTATGGAGAATGTTAGTCCTATCATAAAATATTTTCTCGAGCAGGGTGTTCCATTGGACACTGTGATTTTGCTCATGATGTTGCCTATTGTGGTCACCTTGATCGCTTTTTTCCGTCAGGTGATTGGAATCAAAGCATTTGGAATCTACACTCCAGCCATCGTGACCTTCGCTTTTTTGGCGATTCCGCAGCTTCGCTACGGAGTTCTCATCTTCTGCGTGGTGATTTTGGTTGGAATGCTTCTGCGCTTCGCCCTCAAAGGGCTTCGCATCTTATATCTTCCACGTGTGGCGATAACGCTTAGCATTATCGCTTTTTCTATTTTGATCCTGCTCAGCTTGGGCGGTACGATGCACAGAACTGGATTGGCTGCTGTTTCTATTTTCCCAATTTTGATCATGATCACGATTGTGGAAAAATTCGTGGCTGCTCAAATTGAAAAAGGTAATCGAGCTGCTGTCATCCTTGCTTCAGAGACGCTTTTGATTTCGCTTGCAGGTTACTATCTTGCGAGCTGGCCATTGCTCATCAAGGGAATGGTGGCCTTTCCTTGGATGATTTTGATCACCATCCCAATCAATATTTTTCTTGGGAAGTGGGATGGACTACGCCTTAATGAATATATTCGTTTCAGGGAGGTGTTGAAAAATCTTAAATAGATTTTTCAAGAATCAAGAATCAAGAATCAAGAATCAAGATACGAGATACAAGATACAAGATACAAGATACAAGATACAAACATCAAACAAATTAAATTCGCCAGCCGGTAAATCAATAAACAAAATTAAAGCTTCAAGACGTTTGTATTTTGATTATTTGAATTTGTAAATTGTTTGGTTTTTGTAATTTGGTTTTTGGTAATTATATTTTATGTTTGAAATTTTCAAGAATGGTCAGAAATTGCTGGGCATGAATGCTCGCAATCTTGATTACATTCGACCTTACAATAGAAAGAGAGCTAAGAAGTTGGCAGATGACAAAATTCTGAGCAAAAGAATGCTCAAGAAGGGTGGCATTCCAGTGCCTAAACTTTTGGCCAAAATAAAATCAGTTGAAGAATTGGAAAATTTTGACTGGTCTTCTTTGCCGTCTTCTTTTGCACTGAAACCGAATCGAGGATATGGTGGCGGAGGAATTCTTGTCGTCTATGGGCGCAAAAAACCTTCTCAGAAAGATATCTTGGCTTGCGAGGAGGGTGAAGTTCCTGAGCCTGTCTGGATCAAATCTGATGGAAAAAAAATCACAGTTGATGACATCAAGAATCATATTCGCAACATTTTGGATGGTGCTTTTTCCTTGGCTAACATGCCAGACATTGCTTTTTTTGAAGAAAGACTTACTTTGCTCAAATTATTCAAACCATATGCCTTCAAAGGAATTCCCGATATTCGTGTGATTGTTTTCAACAGGATTCCTGTCATGGCCATGCTTCGTTTGCCAACCAAGGAGTCTGGCGGAAAGGCCAATCTTCAGCAGGGAGGAATCGGAGTAGGAATCGACCTTGCAACTGGAGTCACCACGACAGCAGTGCTTGGAAAAGGAAATATTATTGACTACGTCCCTGGAACAAGAATGCTTCTTTCCGGTATCAGGATTCCATATTGGAAAGAAATGCTGCTTTTGGCAGTCAAAGCCCAAGAAGTTTCAGGCATGGGATTTTTGGGAGCTGACGTGGCGATTGATCGTGAACGCGGGCCGGTATTTTTGGAAATAAACGCTCGTCCAGGACTTTCAATTCAAGTTGCAAACCTGAGCGGTCTCAAGGAAAGACTTGAAAGAATCAAAGGATTGAAAATAAAAACAGCTGCTCGCGGAGTGCGCGTCGGAAGAGATCTTTTCGGAGGAGAGGTTGAAGAAGAAGTGGAGGAAATTTCCGGAAGAAAAGTGATCGGTACGGTTGAAAAGGTAAAATTGATCGGACGCAACAATAAAAGCATTGAGCTTGAGGCCAAGATTGACACTGGGGCTGGATTCACTTCAATTGATACTGACCTGGCCGAGCAACTCGGGTTTGAGGACACTGTTAGGGAATATCAAAAAATTGAATCTACCTATAGCGATATAAAACACTTGAGCAAGAAAGAACGTTGGGATATATACAAGCATATTCCACATCTTGAAAGCACGGTGATTGTCAATTCAGCAAGTGGTTCGACTTATAGGCCTACTATAAAAATCACAGTGGTCATGGATGGTGTTGTCATTTCCACAAAAGTCACCTTGATCAATCGCGCACACCTCAAATATCCGATTATTATTGGTAAGAGAAACTTGAAAAAGTTTTTGATTGATGTCAGCAAGTAGCTGAATTAGAAGTTAATAGAATAATTATTCCAAATATGAAAAACATTATCATAATGTATTCAGGTGATGATTGGAAAAAGGAAACTCCTGTCACAAACGAGGGGACAAGACTTGCCATTCAGGATTGGATGCAGCGCGCTGATAAATCTGGAATAGAACTATTTCGTGCAAGCTTGAAATGGTATGATCTTGATAAAAATGTTTTCACAAAGGCTTGGGCATTTAGGGGCGGATTTTGGAAAAAAATTGAGCATGAGATAGCCGCAGACTTGATTTACGACAAGGTATTGAGTAAATATGATTATTCTTTATTGGATTTAAAATTAAAAATTGCTCAAAGAACTTTGTTGTTCAATGATCCACTTTTTCGCGCAACTTTCAATAGTAAATTATCCCAATACGTCATGTTTGGTGAATTCATGCCGTTTACTGAAATTGCGAATGATAAAAATGAGCTTGAAAATTCTATTAGTAAGAGTCCTTCTGAAAAAATTGTTGTGAAGCCTCTTTATGGAAGTGGCGGTTTTGGAATTTTTATTGGAAAGAAGGAATCCGCAATCGATGTCCATTACACTTATCCGGTGTTGATTCAAGAATTTATTGCAAGCGAAAAAGGAATACCTGGAATTTCAACGCAAGATGAAGTCTCCGATTTAAGACTTGTTTTCCAAGGGGGGAAAATGGCATATGCGCTTTCTCGAATTGCTGCTCCGGGATCGTTGTTTACAAATCTTCATCAGGGAGCATCAGGCAAAATGATATTGCCTGAACAAATTCCATCAATAGTGATGGAAATGGCTGAGAAAATAAACGACAAGATTTCTGTTTTTCCTAATGCTCAATATTCTTTGGATTTTATTTTTGATAATAGTGGAAAGCCTTATTTCATAGAAATGAACACTTGCCCTGGAATTGATCTGGTGACTTTTTTGGGAGATGAAAAAACTAAGCAGGAAAATTTTGAAACCATAAGGAATTTACTTAAATGAAAAAAAACAGAATTTCAATTGCAATGGTTGCGCCACCATTTGGAGATACGGGTGGTCCGGAAGTCGTCACTCAAAACTTAACTGATGCGCTTTTAGACATGGGAATAGATGTGACATTATTTGCTCCAGCCGACTGGAACACGCGTGCAAAACATGTTGCAACTCTTGAAAAAAGCATTTGGAATATGAATATCCAAGAGCTTGCCCCGAAAGAATTTAGAAAAATAAAAATCTTAAGTCAGGAAAAAGTTTTGGAATTTCAAGATGACTTTGATATCATCCATCTTCATTCGCAGCGATATGCCGCTGGTGTTTGCGGGCAAACTGAAACTCCATGTGTGATATCTTTTCACAACAGGTTTCCGGCGGATGTGTATAATGGAATGGTTGAAGCTGGTTTGCACACGGTTGCATTAAGCAAATCTCAGCTTGGAGATTTGAAAGCTTCAGCAGTCATTCATAACGGCGTCCCGACAAAAAATATAAAATATTCTTTTGAAAAAGGTTCGTATCTCATGTTCGTGGGCAGGCTTAATGATCAAAAGGGAATAGACACTGCGATTCAAATTGCCATCAAGGCTGAAAAAAAATTATTAATCTTTGGAAGAATAGGGAATACCGAGGAAAGAAAGATTTTTTTTGCAGAAAATATCGAGCCTTTTTTGAGTGAAAATATTATTTACAAAGGCGAGGTGGGGCATGATGAAATTTATCAATATTTGCGGGGTGCTTCCGCTCTGCTTCTTCCAATTAGAAGGCCCGAGGTCTGTCCGATGGTTGTGGCAGAAGCGTTGGCTTGTGGAACTCCTATAATAGGAACAATGATAGGTCCGTTGCCTGAGCTTTTAGGAAATGAAAAAATCGCTTTTCTTTCCGATGATTTTTCGGAATTAGTTCAAGCAGTGAAAAATACTGAAATTTTTGACAGACAAGAATGCAGGAAATATGCTGAAGATAATTTCGATAGTACTGTTATGGCAAAGAGATATCTCGAACTTTATTACGAAATATTGGATAAGAATTAGTCACCACTCAATACAGAATGGATCCTTTTGAGCAAGTTGAAAAAAACTACAAGGACAATTTTGAAAAACTAGAAGATAAACGCTTCCATTTTGCGGCGCGCTTGTTTTTTTGGTGCGGTGATAAATTTGCAAGAAATGAATTGGATCAGTTAAAAATGGAATATATCGGAAAAAACAATGATGAATATTCTGAAAAAATTCGAGAAAAGTTTGATGAAGAAATCAATTACGACAGCACACTCTTCATGGAAGATAGAAAAAATTTTTTCTTGAAATATCCGCTCTTGAAAAAGTATAATAAAATATTATTCAAGTGTCTTTTTTGCGAAACTGTTTATGGGGTGGATATCAGAAAAATAATAAATCAGTATGTAAAAAAAGAAGAACTTGCTTCTCTCAGATCTGAGCTGTATGCCGACAAGGAGGCTATTGCAATATTGTCTACTCATGCTATCAACTATTTTTATGCTTTGGATTTTTTCTTGAATGAAAAAGAAACATATTTTGACCCGAAATATTTTCTTGATTTAACCGAGAATGCTTACCGTAAAAATGAGGTTTCGGTGTCCTCGATTATTTATCTTCTCACTCACTGCATAATCGGTGAGTCAGCTTTTTATGCCAGAAATATAAAAAGGAATGAGCATGTTTATGAAAAAATGTTTCTTTTTGCTGAAAAAATAATCATGGAGAATTATGCGGACATCTCACTTGATGTGAAGGCTGAATTCATGGTTTGCGCGATAATGCTTCGGAAAGAAACCGAAATTGAAAAAAATATTTTAGCGGATCTTGAAAAATCTTTTGATAGTGAAAAAAAATTCTTCACAGAAAATGGAAAAGCTAAGAATAATGGATCCTTTCGGAAAGGAGAGCATAGGAACGTCTTGGCATTGATGGCTTTTTATTTTGAAAATAAATCGGCCGTGAGCCCTTGATATTCGAACAGTTTCATGTATAATATAGCAGCTTTGAAAAAAAGCTCTATAAGCATATAATGTATCTAGTAAGTGTGACTATTATTAGATTTATTTTTATAAAATATGAAACCAGTATTCATATCAAAAAACTTCAGAAGCATTTCAGCTAAGGACAGATGGAAATTGTTAGGAAAAATCTCGCTCTATATTTTTGGGACAGGCTTTTTGTTTGTTGTGGGACTTTTCATCTACTTCTCAAAAGATCTTCCAAGTCCCACAGCCATGAACAGCCGCAACGTGGCGGAATCCACCAAAATTTACGATCGCACAGGAGAGCATCTTCTCTATGATGTTCATGGCGAAGAGAAGAGAACAGTGATTCCATTCGAGCAGATTCCTGAAAATGTGAAATTTGCGACGATCTCTTTGGAAGATCAGGGCTTTTATGATCATCATGGCGTCGTGGTCAGCGCTATTATTCGAAGTGCACTGAAAGATGTAGTCAAGGGAGCCAAAGCTCAGGGAGGATCCACCATCACCCAGCAATTGGTGAAACAATCATTGCTGACTTCTGAGAAAACTTTGACCAGAAAGATAAAAGAATTGATTTTGGCTTTGGAAATCGAACAGCGCTATGAAAAGGATGAAATTTTGAGCATGTATTTGAATCAGATTCCTTATGGTTCAAGTGCCTATGGCATTGAAGCGGCAGCGCAAACATTTTTTAATAAATCTGCCAAGGAATTGACCTTGTCTGAAGCTACGCTGCTGGCCAGCTTGCCCAATGCCCCGACATATTTTTCTCCTTTTGGAACGCACACGGATGCTCTTTTGGCGCGTCAGAAAACTGCCCTCAACAGGATGGCTGAACAAGGATACATCACCGCTCAGCAAGCCGAAGAGGCCAAGAGCACAGATATTTTGGCTGAAATTTCTCCAAAACAAAACAACATTTCCGCTCCGCATTTTGTGATGTATGTCAAAGACTATTTGGTCAATAAATATGGAGAGCAATCCGTTGAGCAGGGTGGTTTGAAGGTATATACGACTTTGGATTGGAACATGCAACAAATAGCTGAGAAAGTGGTGACTGAGGGAGCGGAAAAAAACAAAGCAAACAAAGCTTCCAATGCGGCGCTGGTTGCTGCTGATCCAAAAACTGGTCAGATTTTGACCATGGTCGGCTCAAAAAATTATTTCGATAAATCAATTGATGGTCAGGTCAATGTGGCCTTGGCTAATCGTCAACCGGGATCTTCCTTCAAGCCATATGTATATCTGACAGCGTTCACCAAGGGATACACTCCCGAAACTTTGCTCTATGATGTTCCGACAAATTTTTCATCCGACTCAGAGCAGGATTATAGTCCGCAAAATTATGACGGATCATTCCGTGGCCCACTTCAAATGAAAGACGCGTTAGCCATGTCACTTAACATTCCGGCCGTGAAAACTTTGTATTTGGCGGGAGTAAAAGACACCATAAATCTGGCCAAGGGTCTTGGAATTTCCAGTCTAAATCAACCTGATCGCTACGGTCTTTCATTGGTGCTGGGTGGTGGAGAGGTGAAATTGATCGACCATGTCAATGCCTATGGGTCTTTGGCTGCCGGCGGGGTTCATCGAGACAAAACTGTAATTTTGAAAGTTGAAGACAAGGATGGTGTGGTTTTGGAGCAATTCAAACAATCTGAGGGGCAACGCGTGCTGGAAGAAAAATATGTTGCAATGCTTGATTATATCATGTCTACCAATGAACTCAGAGCGCCGGTGTTCGGCGACAACAATCCATTCAAGTTCACTGATCGTCCTGTGGCAGCCAAGACTGGAACAACCAATGAATTCAGGGATGGTTGGGCGATGGGCTACACTCCGTCGTTGGTTGCAGGCGTTTGGACGGGAAACAATGACAATTCATCCATGAAAATTGGGGCTGATGCCATCGTGGTCGCAGCGCCGATCTGGAGAAGTTTCATGAATCAGGTTCTTGGAAATTATGCAGTCGAAGAATTTCCTGAATATAAAAAAGAAGAAGACATTGAGAAATTGGTACTGCTTGGCAAACAGGATGTCAAAGAAAATGTAAGTGTGTGCAAAAAGGAAAGGGATAAGGATAATGGCGAATATTGCTTGGCGAATGACACTTGCCCGGAAGACAGGAGAGATGAAAAAGATTTCGGAGAAATTCATGACATTTTGTATTATGTGAATAAGGATGATCCAAGAGGCGACTATCCTAAGGATCCTAAAAGTGATTCGCAGTTCAAAGGTTGGGAGAAAGGCGTCCAGGAATGGGCTAAGGATAATAAGAAGAAATTCAAGGATCTCGAGCCAGCACCAGCTCAAGAATGCAAGGCTGATTTCTTCAAAGATCGCACTCCTGAGCCGGAGCCAGTCGTTGAAACTCCGGCGCCTGCGCCAGCTCCAGTTATATAAAAAATAATAGAAAATAAATGATAGCAAAGTTAAACGGAAAAATAGATTTCTTGAAGGATTCTTATGTGGTGATAGATGTGAATGGAATAGGGTATAAGGTTTTCGTCACTCTGCATACTTTCGGAATAATCGCAGGCAAAGAGAGGGTGGAGGTCTACACTCACACCTACGTGCGTGAGGATACCTTGGCCCTGTATGGATTCCTGGAGCTTGATGAATTGGAAATGTTTGAACTTCTGATCGGAATTTCAGGAATCGGACCCAAGGCTGCCTTGGGAATATTATCAATAGCTGATCCTAAGACAGTGAGAACAGCTGTTCTTAACGAGGATCCTACAATTTTGACGCGCGTTTCAGGCGTTGGGAAAAAAATTGCCCAACGTGTGATCTTGGAACTCAAAAACAAGATTGTGGACATGCCTGCTCACGAAAAAGCGCAAATTACCGGCGACAGTGATGCGCTTGAAGCTTTGGCGGGAATGGGGTATTCGGTTTCTGAAGCTCGCGAAACGCTTAAGCTCATCCCGGCTGATATCAAAGATGTTGGCGATCGCGTGAAGCTGGCTCTCAAAAGCTTGGGACGCAAATAGTTTATAAAAAAATCATGCCCATGTTGCATGATTTTTTTATTATGCAAAATCGTGGTATAATTTTATATAAATAAAAAATTAAATCATCCCTAAATTTTTTTGATATGAAAATGAAAAAAGCTCAAGGCTCAATCCTTGCCTATTCATTAATTATTTTGGCAGTGATGTTTTCCATCGTGGGAACCATGTCTACTGTGACAATCTTGGAAAAGAAGAGCGCTGGAGCTTCGCAATCATCATCTCAAGCTTTTCAAATCGCGGACAGTGGTGTGCAGTCTGCTGTGAAAAAAATTAATGCTGTCCTCAAAAATTCAAACAACAAGCTTAGTGATGCTTTCCCGAGTGGAGAGTGTGCAGTGTTGGACGGGGTGGCCACCGTAAAAGGGAGTCTGAGTACAGATATGCTATACGAAATAACTTTTTTTAAGGTTGGCACAACTACGCTCATAGACGACTGCGGCAGGCAAGTTACCGAGGTGGGTGACATAAAAGCAATTGGTACTTTCAAGAAAACCATCAGAGCCGTGCAGGTTTCTGTTCGCCATTGTTCAACGGATTTGATTCCTGACAAAAAAGATAATTCCATCGATTACAAAGAAGTTTTGGGTGAAGATGGAAACTGTTGGCTGGACAGAAATTTAGGAGCTGAACAGGTTGCCACTTCTGCTACTGATCCATTGGCTTATGGATGGCTGTTTCAATGGGGAAGAGGAAATGACGGGCATCAAGATAGAACAAGTAACACAAGTAATATTCCATCGTCGTCAATTGATCCTCCTGGGCATAAGTTTATCTTCTACCCCCATGCCCCATGGAACTGGTACAACGGGGTGACCCCTAATGCAAATGATCTTTGGCAGGATGATGGCATCAACAACCCATGTCCAGATGGTTATCGCTTGCCGACAGGTGGCGCTGGTGGCGAATGGGAAAATTTTATCAGCAGTGCTGGACTTAAAAATTGTACAGCAGGTTGTTTGGATAAGCTTTATCAGACATCATTAAAAATTACAGTAGCTGGGACGCGCGGAGGGACGAATGCTACTGTCGCTCTTGCGGGAGAACAGGGATTTTATTGGTCCAGCACGTACAATACCTCAAATAATAATAGTTACCTTTTGAGATTTAGTAATATGACAATACCTACAACTGCGAATGCAATCAAGACTACAGGTTCATCTGTGCGTTGCATTAAAGATTAATCATCCTTTTATTTTTTCTTGCTTACTGATACAATTGGCCTATGCAGGAAGAAAAAACAACAATTGAATCAGGACAAAAAAACTTCCAGACGGAAGATTTTTTGCAATCTTCGCATTGGAGAAAATTCCAGGAATCTGCGGGTAAAAGAGTTTTTGAAATTAAAGATGATCACTTCAGTGCTGGCTTGATTGAACACACTCTGCCGATTGTGGGCAGATATCTGTATGTTCCGAGAGGACCGATATTTCCAAATTTCAAATCGCAAAATACAAATTCCAATCAAAATTCAGATGACAAGAATAAAGTTTCCAGTGGAATTCGAGAAATTGTCGCTTTAGCCAAAAGAGAAAATGCTGGTTGGATCAGGATTGAGCCCACGGGCGACGAATTTTTGGATTTGATAAAAAATAGCATTCAGGAGAAAGTATTAAGGGCTCCTCATGACATGCAACCGAAGGAAATTTTTGTGATTGACATTAAAAAAACACCAGAGCAGTTGCTGGGTGAAATGAAAGCAAAGACGCGCTATAACATTGGACTAGCCAAAAAGAAGGGTGTTAAAATAATAGCAAGCAGTGAAAAAACGGAAAAAGAAAAGCATCTGGAAGTTTTTTTGGCGCTCACTAATGAAATGGCGCAAAGGCAGGGGATCGCAACGCATGGGGAAATTTATTATAGAAAAATGATCGAAAGTTTTCCTGTTGAGATGTTGAAAATTTATGTGGCTGAATATGAGGGAAAAATTATTGCTGCCAATCTTGTTTTATTTTACGGAAAACATGCAACATATTTGCATGGAGCTTCTGGCAACAATCATAGAAATGTCATGGCACCTTTTCTTTTGCAGTGGCAGGCTATTTTGGATGCAAAGGAAAGAGGCTGCAAAACTTATGATTTCGGCGGAGTGCAGACTCCTAGCGCAAAACATCAAAAGCATAGCGATTTGGTGGGGGTTACAAAGTTCAAGCTCGGATTTTCTCCACTGACCAAGCCCATTGAATTTCCAGGAAGCTATGATATCGTTATCAATCCTCGGGCGCATGCGCTTTACAGAGGATTACAGATAGCAAAATCTTTTGCTCTGAGATTAAGAAGGTAAATTAAAATAATAAACGGAGGTTAACATGAATATGTTAGCAGCGAAAGCAGAAATGTCAGTTCGCACAAATCTTCACGAGATCAAACCCTCAAAAAGTTTTGTTAAATTCATGGCAGAACGCTATTTCTCTGAAATCAGCCAATTGGCTAAGAAACAAGATGAATTTTCCAGACGAATGGCTGAAATGTTACTCAAAGAGTAAGAAGATATGGGCTGAGAAATCAGCCCTTGCTTTTTTATTGTAATAAAAATATTATTTATTGTATGATGCATAAAATCAAATCACTCGTTCCTCAATCAGCAAAAAACATCTATCATCTTGCTCAAGCAATGATGGCTAATGTTTGGTTTGGTTTTCCGACCAGAAAACTCAGAGTCATTGGAGTGACTGGAACCGATGGGAAAACAACCACTGTTCAAATGATCACAGGAATTTTGGAGCAGGCGGGAAAAAAAGTGGCCATGGCTTCCACGATAAATTTTCGTATCAATGGAGCTGAGGAAAAAAATCTTTCACACTACACGACGCATTCTGCTTTTGCAGTGCAGAGATTTGCGGCCAGAGCTGTCAGGGAGAATTGCGAATATCTTGTTTTGGAAACTTCTTCGCATGCGCTTGATCAGCATCGAGTTTGGGGTGTGAAATATGACGTTGCGCTCATCACGAATGTGACGCGAGAGCATTTGGATTATCATGAAACTATTGAAAAATATCGAAAAGCAAAAAAAAGACTTTTTGAAATAGTGGCAAAAAACAAGGGAAAGATTGTCGTGAACTTGGACATGGAGAATCCTGAAGAATTTTTGAATTTTAATATTGGCAGTAAATATGGATACATGACAGGTAACCAGTCACTAGTAACTAGCAATCAGCAAATCGAAGTCATCAAGGCTGAAAATATTAAATTAGGAATAAACGAATCTGAATTCACGATTCACGATTCAAGCTTTAAGCTTCATGTCCCGGCTTTATTCAACATTGAGAATGCCCTCGGGGCCTCTTGTGTGGCCCTGGGAGAGGGTATTGAAATGGAAACAATAAAAGAGGCGCTGGCAAAAATAAAAGGCGTGCCGGGCCGCATGGAAGGCGTAGCAAATGATAGAGGGCTTAATATTATTGTTGATTTTGCCTTAACCCCTGAGTCCTTGAAAAAGCTGTACAGTTTTTTAGTTGGCGTTAAAAAATCCGAATCCAAAATCATTGCAGTTTTCGGTTCTTGTGGGGATCGCGATCGCGGTAAGCGACCCATCATGGCTGAAGTTGTTTCTGAACATGCTGATTTTGTTATCATCACCAACGACGAACCTTATCATGAAGATCCTAGAAAAATTATCGAAGAAATAGCGGTAGGAATTAAAAACAAAACGGAAGGCGAGAATTTTTGGAAAATTTCAGACAGGAGAGATGCTATCAATAAGGCGCTTGAAATTGCCAAACCCGGCGATATTATTGCTGTGACTGGAATGGGTGCGGAAGAGAGCATGGTGATTGGCGGAAAGAAAATTCCCTGGAATGATCAAAAGGTGATTGAGGAGGAGCTGCAAAAAATCTCAAATCCGAGCAACTAATGGGTCACACGCAATACATGGCTCCAATTATTTGGCACCAAGTGTATTTTTTGTTTTGCTATTTACTTTTTGAGCACGTCCTTGACCCAAATCTATGGGCAAGGACTCAAGAATTACTGTCGTAATTGTTGGCCAAAAAGAAAACAGCAAAACAAAAAACGCAGCTGTTTTCTATGGAGCCATATATTGCGTATGACCATGAATAATGCCGGATAAAATTTTGAAACTTAATGCTAAAAAAGCTCCCGCGCGGGAGCTTTTTGTGAAATGTAAACAGATGTTAGTTACAGGATCCAGATGAAAATAAAACTCAGAACGAATCCTGAAATTCCTCCGACGACAACCTCGCTGACTCTGTGCCCGACGCGCTCCTTGAGGCGTGGGAATTTTTCCTCACTGATTGCCAACTGTTCTATGAGCATGTTCAGATATCTTCCTTGATCGCCCAAATGCATCCTTAGTCGGGTTGCATCGTCTATGATCAAAAATGCCAACGCGACGGCCACTGCAAATGATCCGGTGTGTATTCCCTCATAAAAACCGATTGAAGTCATGAGTGAAATAGCGAAAGCTGTGTGAGCTGAGGGCATGTGCCCGTGAGTGAGGGCGTAGCGGATGTTCCAGCCGTGCTTGAGGCTGTAGAGGACAAATTTTACGGCCTGGATTATTACTGCAACAACGATAGGAATTACAAAGACAGCATAGGGCTCGATGAATTTCATAAGTTTTTTTATTATTACTATCAGGCGTTACATATTTACACGGTGAGGTTCATACAAAATTGTTTTTTTACTTGCCTAACGCTGCTATCGCTCACACGGAAGCCTGTCTACCGCCTGCCTATCGGTAGACA
>AMFJ01002842.1_pt1 | contig 14899 bp, 16 predicted proteins | sample 427208 | NCBI WGS metagenome assembly AMFJ01 (sample SAMN02954298, study PRJNA114691) | groundwater metagenome | biome: aquatic; feature: subsurface aquifer; material: sediment; isolation source: subsurface aquifer sediment | place: USA: Rifle, CO | collected 2008-08
TGTTGTTTGATTGTTGTTGTTTAAATGCACAGATTGTTTTGTTGCGGGAGCATGTTCGACTAGTACTGCTTGCGCACCAACTGGTGCTTCCTAAATATAGCATATTGAACTCAAAAAGTCAATAGCCACCGATATTTCCCTATTTCTCAAGGTCCAAAATTTCATCAATTCGGATTTGCTCCACAAATTCTGGCACATGAGAAACCAAGATCATGGCACCCTCATATTTACTCAAAGCTTCAGCAATGACCGGCAAATGACGGAAGTTGATATGATTGGTTGGTTCGTCCAAAATCAAAAGTCCTGGTTCCTGAAGAACCAATCGTGCAAATGCCACCAAGCCTTTTTGTCCCTCTGAAAGCATTCCGACTTTTGAATTCATTATTTTTTTGTCCAACAAAAATCCAGATGCCACACTTCTCAGGCGGTGCTCATCAGATCCATTCATGGCGCTGGCCAATGATTCATAGACCGTGTCGTCAAAATTGAGGGTTGAGAAATCTTGGCGATAATATCCAACTCGCACGCCCTCAGAAATTTTTGCGCCTGGCGCAGTTCCGTTGGCCAGAGATTCAAGTAATGTGCTTTTTCCAATTCCATTTGGACCAGCAAGCAAAAGGTGTTGATTTTTTTTCAGCGAAACATTGGCTTCTTTGGGATATGGATGATGATCAACAATGACAGTTAGTGATGAAATTTTCAAAAGATCTCCCACAAGTTCAGGTTGCGCAGGAATTGTAAAAGCCCTTATGGCTTGGTCTTCTTTTCGCACATCAACCTTGGCTTCTTCCATTTCTTCAGCTTTGTCGCGCATTCTGCGAGCCACAAGTCTCATTTTTCCTCCCTTGTTGGCGAAGAAGTTTGCCTTTTCCTTGTTGGCAATAATTTCTTTTTCATATTGTGCATTTTTCATTTTCTCTTTCTCAATGCGTGCTGCGATTTCAGCCACCACCACATAATAGTCTCCGAGATATTGATCAACTTTTTTGGTGAACACATCCAAATACAAAACTCCATCTGTGAAAGAATTCAAGAAGTCCGCATCATGCGAAATCACGATGCAAGTGTTGTGATAGTTGATCAAGAATTGAGTGAGGTGTGCAATGCCAGCTTTATCCAAATTGTTTGTTGGCTCATCCAAAATCAAAAGGTCAGGATTTTGAATCAAGGCCGAAGCCAAAAGCAATCGCGCTTGTTGCCCCCCGGAAAAAGCTCGGATGATTTTGTCATGCGGAGCTTTCAAGTTTACCACATCCAAAACCGCATCGATCTTTGGATCAATGCTGTAAACTTTTTCATCAAAACATTTTTCAAAAAATTCCTTAACAGTGAGGTCGAGCTGCTCGCGAGGGATCACTTGCTTGGCAATCGCAATCTTGAGTCTGTCGTCCACGAAAATCGAACCATCATCAGCTTTCAGTTCGCCCATGATCAACTTGAAGATGGTGCTTTTTCCAGCCCCATTTTGCCCCATCAAGGTCATTTTTGTCCCTCGCCTAAGCGAAAAAGATGCTTCTTCCAAAATTGGCTTGTCGTGGCCAAACTCAAAAGAAACCTTATTAAATCTAACTGCAACATCATTGTTTGTCATATCTTTTGGGTAGCTTTTTAGGCTTTAGATTCTTAGCTTTTTAGGAAATTCACTGAGCTCCCATTCTATATCATATTTGGAAAAAAGAAAAGAGGCTGGCCAGTCCGCCAACCTCTCTTTCATATATCCAAAAGAGTCATTCCCTTTACTTAACTCTGTATTTTGACCAAGATCTTGTGCCTGAGTTGTAGTCCTGAGCAAACCAATTGTAAACACCAGGAGTCTTTTTAACCACATATTTTATGGAGAATTTGCCATCATCATCTGTTTTTATCATTTGAGGAGCATTGTATGAACCATTGGAGTTTTGATAGAAAAGAAGGACTTTGGCATTTTTTGGAAATCTTTTTCCTGTTTGAACAATGGTGTCCCCACCTTTTACGAACTTGCTGGTGTTTTTGATTTTTTTGCTGTTATTCTCAGAAGAAGAACTGCTGCTTGAGGTTGAAGTGGTGGTTGTGGTGGTTGAAGTTCCAGATGAGATCGTCAAAACCACATAATTATCATTGTAATTTCCAGCCAGGTCAAAAGCTCTGACTCGCACATTGTATGCATTGGGAGTAAGAGCTGAAGTAATTCCAGCTGTCCATGTCCCATCACTGCTGAGAGTTGCTGTATAGGTGGCACTTCCAATGTACAAATTAACACTAACGGGTGATCCCGTTGAAGTTCCTGCAAGTTGTGGAGTGGTGTCAGTTGTTCCAAATGAATCAAAAGTGGCTGTTGGTGGAGCTGAATCCCAAATCAAAGTCATGTCGTCATATGCTGTTCCATCTGATCCATCGGTAGCAGTGAGTCTCAAAACATATGTTCCGTCAACAGTTGCGCTAACTGTTGTGGTTGCACTTGTTGAAGAACCAAAGGTTATTGCTCCCGGTCCCGATTGCTTTGTCCATTCATAGGTGAGGCCTGTGCCCGTAGCTAAGCCTATTAGGGTGGTTGGGGCGCCCACTGTTTTATCCGCACCAGCAGAAACATTTGCAACTCCTGTTCCGGTTGAGATGGTGAAAAGTGAACTCATCACGGTGCTGTCAGTCATACCTGATTTGACTGCAATAGCCTTCAGGGTTGTGGTTGAGGAAATTGAAATTGCCCCAGAATACAAAGCTGAAGAAGTTGTTGGAGTTGAACCATCGGTTGTGTAATATATTGTGTCACCATCAGTTGTGGATGAAAGAGTTACTGATTGTGCTGAAGAATATGTACCTGCGGCAGGAGATGTGGTTGGGGCAACGACTTGATTTTCTGTGGATGCGAAGGTTGCACTCACTGTGCAATTTGCCGTGATGGCATTTGTGGTATAGGTTGTTCCAACAAGACTTCCTCCGCAAGTTCCTCCAACTGTTGCGGTGTAGCCACTGCTTGGTGTGACGGTGAATGTGGTTGTCGAGCCAGAATTGATTGTTTGAGCAGTGCTTGGAGAAATTGTGCCATTTGCTCCAGCAGAGGGAGTCACAGTGAAGGTTGTCGATGTTATCACATATGCCCATTCTGCCAGAGTTGGATCACTGCAATTCAGAGAGCCGGCATAGTCACAGGCTCTGGCCCTGATTGTTTGTGTTGCGCTTATGGTTAAAGTAACAGAATTGTCATCGTCTTGCACACAATTGTCAGGATATACACCGCAAAAATTGATTTCGTCAAAATCTTGTCCGGCAAGTATAAACCTATAATCAATTACTGTCCCAACTTCTGAGGTTATGGTTACTGTTTTAGGCGGATCATTATAAGTACCTGCCACCAAGTCTGCAACCGGGATATCTGGAACAGGAGCATCATCTACAAAAATTACCAGATCATAGATTGCCGTATTTGTGCTGGTAGCAGTATCCATGCACTGCAAGTATCTGTGAGTTGTTGAACCAGCTGAAACACTTATTGCAGAAAAACTGTGACTTGTTGTACTAACAGTTGTTTCTGGGCTAGCCATCCCGCTGTCAGAAGACAAACTACATACCGATGGAACATCCGTATCAAGTGCTATAATTACAAGCTCAGTTGAAGCAGAAAGACTTGGTGTTGTTGTGTAATTATTGGAAGAATCAAGATTGCTTGTTACTCCACTTACCGCCCTTAGCGATAATATAACCGGAGCAGCGGCCAGGGCACTTTGCAAAAACAAGGAAGTTCCAAAAATAAAAACTAGCAATAATACAATTTCACTTCGAATTTTTTTCATTTTTTTATTTTATAATTACAATTTGCATACAAACATTATAGCACAAAACGCAAGTCTTGAACAAAAAGAAAGTCAGAATTGATTCTGCCAACAATATCAATAAAAGATCTTAATCAGCCATCCAAACATTGATTTTTTGTTTTCAAATTGAGCCACTGTTTCTTCCTGCTCCTTTTTTTGCATTAAAAGTTGCAAAGAAAAAGCCTTGAGCATGGCTGAAAAGTCCTCATTTTCAACTTTTTCTGAAAGATAATTGGATTGTTTTGCGATATTTTCAATGTCAACCAGTCGTATTTTCAGTCTTTTTATTGCGCCATAGTTGGGACCAAAAAAGAAAGTGGCCGCTTTGCCTCTCTTTTCAAGCAAGGCAAACTTTGAATCGATTTCTGCTTTGGCTAAATCTGAATTCTCCAAGATAACATCGATTTCATCAAAAACTGCCGTGTCTCCCTTTGCTTCTTTTCTGAAATGCTGAGAAAAATTTTTAAGTGAAAGTTGAAGCGAAGAAAGAACTTCGGGATAAAAGGTTGTGCTTGTATCCAACTTTTGATTTTTCAAATCTTTTTCGAGAGTGTCATCCTCGTCAAGAATTGGCTCAATAACCGGAACAGAATTTCGATCAGTTTGACCTTGAATCCCCCCGTCCAAAGAAACATCTTCGAGTTCACCACTAGGAGTGACCAAAAATGTTTCAACTTCTTGAGCCTGGGCCTTATTACGATTAAACGAAAAAAGAACCGCCAAAACAAAAATTAAAAATCCCAACATGCAATAATTTTTTCTTTTTCTATTTCTTTTCATATGCCAAGCTTACAATAAATTGTATTTAATATTCAAATGCTATCACAAAAAAGCATACAAAGAAAGAAGTGGTCCGAAATTGACCACCCCTTTAACATGTTTTCAAAAAATTGACATGTTGCAATTATTCCACAGAATAAAAACTAGATTTTCCAACTTTGCAAATAGGACAAATTTCAGGCAATTCACCATCAAACAAATTTCCGCAAACACTGCAGACATGATACTGTTTTTCTTCAATATCCTGCCCTGTTTCAACTTTTTCCATGGCCTGAGCGAATTGTTTTTGATGATTTTTTTCAACTTCATTGGCTTGAACAAAACTGGTTTCAGCGGATTTTTCTCCTTCGCCTTGTGCATCAACAATGAAGCCGGGATACATGCTTTCAATTTCAAATGTTTCCCCGGCGATTGCACCTTTCACATTTTCAATTGAATCTTTCACTTGACCAAGAACTGACAAATGCTTCAGAGCGTGAATTGTTTCGCCTTCAGCCACTGCGCGAAAAAGTTTGGCCAGATTAACTTTTCCCTCTTTTTCAGCCACCTTAGCAAAAGCCAAGTATTTTCGATTGGCTTGAGATTCTCCAGCAAATGCCGCTTTCAGGTCTTCTTGTGTTTTTGACATATTTTTTATGATAAAAAATTATTATTCTTATTATAAGCCTCAATCTATGCCAACTCAACCATGAATTTCACAATGTCGCGAACCACATCTCGAACCTCTCCGTGAGTCGGTTTGTAATGAATATACAAATCCGGCTTGCCGTTTATCTCAATAATATTAAAAGACTGCACACTTGCGTCCATTGCAATGTCTTGGCACATCACATCAATACCAACCAAATGTTTTCCCACCACTTTTGAGGCTTCGACGCAAATTTTTTCAATGCTTGGATGCACCAATTCTGTCACATCTCTGGTTTCACCACCTTCGGCCAAACAAGAACTTCTTTTGATGTATGCAATTTCACTTTTTGGCATAATGCTTTCCAGTGTCACATTTTGATCTTTTAAAATCTGAACAAGCTTTTCATCAAAAGCAGTTCTTGCCTCGGTTGAGTCTTGTTTTTCCTGAATAATTTTTCGAATCGTTGAAACACCATCACCTTTGGCATAGGGCGGAATCATCTCCAGTGCCCCGATCACTTTTTCATCCAAAACAAGAAGTCGAAATTCCTTCCCGAAAACCATTTCCTGAGCAATCATGCTTCTGTATGACGGCAATTCATCTTCAAGCAAAGAAATCGCATCTTGCGATTTCCCAATCAACGGAAAAATCCCCCGACTATTGGAACCCTGCGCATCTTTCAAGATGATCGGATATTTCAATTTTTCCAATTGCTTTTCAGCTGTTTTTTTGTCGAATGTTTTTTTGTAGAAGCATTCAGTTTCAGGTGTTGGCAAACCATGCTCCTGCAGAAGCTTGTGGGTAATGTCTTTGCATCTGGTCATCTGACCACTAATAAAAGACTTTCTCGAAATGGATATTTTTCGCTCAATCAAAATTCGCTTTCCATCCACATTAATATAGAAGCATCCTCTTTCGGGGATGAACTCTTCGATTGTGCCACCCATTTTCAGGATTGAATCTTTAATTATTTGAGGATTTTTCTTCATTTTTATCTTCATTAATTGCTTAACAGAAGCTCTTTTTTACCAAGTTATTAATAATACAATATTTTTATTATAAAGTCAACTTTTAAACCTACTTATCCGACCAAATAAGGGAAACCGCTGTGCTGTTTTTTATTTTATTTTTTGTCTTATTTGCCAGCCACCATCAACATCCAAAAATAAAAGAGGCTTCAAAGCCTCTTTTATTTTTGCACAGCAAGATATGATTTAAGCTACATCAGCAAAAAAATATTGAAAATACCCTCCTTCCCTGTTTCGATATTTCAATCAATTCCCTCTTGTTCATAGTCTTATTTAATTCTTATAATCACAAAACAAATATACCACAAGAAAAAACTCTGGCTCAATTCCAAATAATTAACTTTGATTCCATATCAACAAAAATTCACATCCACCTATTCCCGATTCCAGAAAATGGCTTGTTCCCTTTTCATTGAAAACTATATCGCCCTTAACATATGTCTGATTCTGGTCAGACATACTGCCTTTTAAAATATAATTATACCTTGTATCTGCATGTTCATGCATTGGAATTTTTTTGTTTGGCTTTATTTTTAATATGGAAATACCAAGACCACCATTATGAGCAAAACATTTTTTCTCATAAACACCTTTTTGAATTTCAATCCATTTAATGTCGCTCGTTTTCAAATATTTATCCTTCATAGATTCATGTAAAATTAGAATTTATTTTCCATCATACGCATCCACTATTTTATTGATTTCAATCTTGGTCATCTTGAGCATTGCCTCCATAGCTCTGCCCGCCTTGACCGGATCAGGGTCGCTGATCAGTTTATCCAAAATTGTTGGCACGACTTGCCAAGTCACGCCAAATTTGTCTTTGTTGATCCAACCGCATACACCTTTTTCACCGCCCTCAGAAAGCTTTTCCCAGAAATAATCAACTTCTTCTTGATTTTCACAATTAACCACAAATGAAACTGGGTTTATAAGTTGAGAAACTGGAGTTGCTTCATCCAGTTGACCACCATTAAGAGTCACAAATGATTGCCCATCAATCTCAAAAGCAACCGTCATCACGCTACCAGCAGGCTTTCCAGAAACCTCCTCGGCTGCCTTGTTATATTTTGTGACACTTAATATTTTGGAATTCTTGAAAATTGAAACATAGAAATTTGCCGCTTCCTCAGCCTCGTGATCAAGCCAAATAAACGGAGTTATTTTTTGAATTTTCATATATTTTAGTATCAATGATTACACTTCTTAATACCAAAAAACCGCGAGAAAATTTCGCGGTTTTTGAATTATTGATCGTCAAAGATCAACGATTGATTTGAACCCCCCATAGGCCATGCGCTTCATGTCAAAAGGCATTTGCATATCTTTGTTTTTAGGATCATTCATGCTTGGATCCTTCATAACCATCGCATTCACTTTGTCTCGATGAGCTCGTGATTTAAATGTAATATATGAAAACAAAACAGTTTCTCCGGGTTTAACCTTTGCCATCTTTGGAAAAGTCAAGATCTTCATGCCACCCATGTCAGGATCAAGATCATCTCCCACAAGCTCTCTATACTCCAATGCTCCATATTTCTTCATTAACTTTCCCATCATTAATGACATTTTCTTATACTCTGCCAGTTTTTTTTCAGGAACTGGAAGCACAAAACCATCAACATATCTACTCATATAATTTCATATTATTTAATTAAACTTACACACAATAATACAATCGTTTTTCTTTAATATTTTATCAATTCCTGATAGTTCTATATTTCAATAAACGAAAAATTCCCCTGGATGGCTTGTAGATTTTGTCAGGAAATTTTTCGGTAAGTTTCCAAATACATCCATTTACTGTTTTTGGATGAAAGCTTTCATTGGATGCTTTAATTTTCAAAAGAAGCTCCGACCAATGCAAGCCACTTGGATACTTTTCAAGCAATTCAAGTGCTGTTGCATTTATACGCCCTGTAATTGTTATTTTTGGCATATTCTCAGAAATAATTAAGTCCCCATTATTAGTCAAAACGATCCAGTTTTTACTTTGCCTTCACGCTCATAATTGACAAAGACAACTCCACTTGGAGAAACTTTGCTATTGGTCAGTTTAAATGCAACGGGAATTGCACCTTCGGCAAACAATCTCTTTCCTTGTCCGAGGGTTACTGGAAAAATTTTCAGCCAAAGTTCATCGACGAGGTCATCTTTCAGAAGCGTCTGAACAAGATTACCACTGCCATATACCTGCAAGTCAGGGCCGTCTTGCATTTTGAGTTTTTTAATTTCCTCCACAACATCGCCTTTTATAAAGACTGAATTTTTCCAATCATGCTTTGCAAGCGTATTTGAAACCACATACTTGGTGGCCTCATTTATGCCAGGCCAGTCACTCGCATGCTGTGGCCAGTAAGATGCAAATATCTCAAAAGTTTTTCTGCCCAGTAGCAAATTAAAAGGTTGTTTCATCTGCTCCATCATGACATTGCCAGAAAATTCATCGAAGTATGGAACAGTCCAGCCACCATACTTGAACCCACCTGAGGTGTCTTCATCTGGTCCACCAGGGGCCTGTATGATTCCGTCTAGTGTAATAAACTCTAAAACAATTATTTTTCTCATATTATTTTATTAAAAAGTAAGTACTTACTTAATACACACCACAAACAAAAAAATTACGCAATTAATTGCGTAATTTTGATTTATGCTCCCTTGTTGAATAAACTTAGAACTTTTAATCAGAGTGAATTTCAAGAGATATCTAAAGAATTTGATTTAAATTGGGTATAAAAACAGAAAACCCACCAAATCGGAAGGTTCTCCATGGTGGGTTAAAAATCAGGTTTTACTTAATGTAAACTGTGAAACCCTTTCCCCGGGCAGTTTCGAATTTTACATGTATTTTACTTTCGCTATAGGGACCAGTTGAGTTAAGAAGACTCTCGAGTTGTTCCTTATCGGAATCAGCAACTTTCGCACGGAAATCTCCCCCTTCTGATGATCCGTAGATACCCTGGCGCGAGTCAGCATCGTCCAAGGAGACACCTTGGTGAGAAAAAATCATTTCGCTTCCTTTGAAATGGATAGCTGCTCTTCCGAGCTGCTGCGCCCTTACAAAAGAAATGCAGTATGCTTCGGCATCAGTATTGCCGACACCCATCAAGGTAAAACCAGTAACATTGTCTTCTTCATCCCGATTGATTCTAAGTTCAACATCCTCCATGACTGCCTCCTTTTGCTGCTCTTAAAATTTTAATTTCGGAAAAAACTTTCCGGTTTCCTGTGTGTACTTTTCATACTCGCTACCAAACTTCAGCAACAAATATTTTTCCTCATCATTAGCCCTCATTGCATTAAGAATGAAATATAGCAATGACAACACAAACAAAACAATACTGCCAGATAAAAATAGCACACTTAAAGCGCCCAATAGATAACTCAGATAAATTGGATGCCGTACCAGGCGATATGGTCCTTCTCTTATGAGAACATGCCCCTGATATATTGTCGTTAATCTCGACCAATTATCCCCTATAAATCCATGTGATACAGCCTTCAATACAAGGTGGGCAATGAAAAATATCATCCCAACTAAAATAATTTTAGATGAAACATTAAATAATAACCAGAAAGGACTTTCTGAATTAAAACAATACGCTCCATAGGCTATGGCGATAATTGGTGCGAGAAAATAATCCTTCACTTTAATTACCAGGCTACTTTTTATCTTTGATGCTTTTGTCATTTTCCTTGAATAGTTTATATATTCCCTCAAGGAAAAACAGATTTGTAAAAGAACGATGAATATTAGGATAGCTTTTGCCATCTGCAACCTCCTTTTGGGATATTTTGATATTCAATAGATAATACGATTATTAAAACGATATGTCAATTAATACCAAGCGGGTTCAAACTCAAATTCTTCTGCGCCAAGGACGGTCCTCCGTCAACATTATCATATCCATATTGACTATTGCCAATGTAAAAAATCTTTGCTAAACTGATTTTGTTGCCTGAAAAGGCTGTTTTCGAAAAATTTCGTAGACTTTACCACTCCGGCGTAGCGCAGCGGTAGCGCAGTTGACTGTTAATCAATTGGTCGTAGGTTCGAATCCTACCGCCGGAGCAATAAAGTTTACACCAAATAAAAAAGCACAATTTGTGCTTTTTTATTATGTAAAAGCCCCCTTTCGGGGGCATTGATTGAATTTCCTAATAATCCTTGAGCTTGCTGATTGAACCATGTTGTCTGATCTTGTCCAAGGCCTTGGCTTCAATCTGACGGATTCTTTCTCGTGTCACTCCGAATTCTTTTCCAACCTCTTCCAAAGTGTGGGTCACGCCGTCTTCAAGTCCAAATCTGATTTTGAGAATTTTTTGTTCGCGAGGAGTGAGGTCGTGCAAAACTTCTCCCACATGATTCTTGAGCAGTTTTCGCGATGCAACTTGGTGAGGCATCACTGTTTCTGTGTCTTCAATGAAATCTCCCAAAACACTGTCGTCATCACTGTCCCCAACAGATGTTTCAAGAGAAACTGTTTCTTGTGAAATTTTTTGGATGTGACGAATCTTATCCACCTCAATGTTCATTTCAGCTGCAATTTCTTCAGGAAGTGGTTCGCGACCAAGCTCTTGCACCAATCTTCTGGTGATCTGCGTATATTTGTTGATTGTTTCAACCATGTGAACAGGGATTCGAATCGTTCTTGATTGATCAGCCAATGCTCTGGTGATTGCTTGTCTGATCCACCAGGTTGCATAGGTTGAAAATTTGAAACCTTTTCGATAGTCAAATTTTTCCACAGCGCGGAAAAGTCCAATGTTTCCCTCTTGAATCAAATCCAAAAGTGAAAGGTTGTGCGAGCGACCAACATATTTCTTGGCGATGCTCACCACAAGCCTGAGGTTTGCTTCAGTCAACTTCTGCTTCGCAGCCAAGTCCCCTTTTTCATTGGCTTTGGCAAGTTTTATTTCTTCTTCAGATTTGAGAAGTGGCACGCGTCCAATTTCTCGAAGATACATTTGAACCAAATCAGAAGAACTGTCTTCAATTCCATCCATCATTGCACTGTCCGCATTTTTGTCTTTCTTGCTTTTTTCAAACATCTCAGCTTCTTTGTCTGAGTCAATTTTCAGCATATCATCAGAAACCACAACTTTCACGCCAGCAGTTTCCAATTGCTCATACAAATTTTCAAGTTCATCAAGTTCATCTTCAACTTCGGGAATAAGATGGATGATTTCATCTTCAGTCACAAAACCTCTTTGCTTTCCGCGAGCAATAAGCTCTGAAATTATTTCAGATTTTGATTTCACTTCTTCTCCGTCGACAATCACAACTTTTTTCTTTGGCTCCCCGCCTGCAACGCGTTGCGTAGCATTGCGGGCAGGTTGAACTTTTGGTGAAACTTTTTTCACAGCCTGCCCGGCCCGGGGTGCAGCAACCTTGGCAACTGGTTTTTTTGCCACAACAACTTTTTTTGCAGCCTGCCCGGCCCGGGGAGCTGTTTTTTTCGCAACAACTTTTTTTGAAGCAACAATTTTTTTTGCCACAGTTTTTTTGACAACTTTCTGACTTTTCTTTGGAAGAACTTTTTTTGATTTCACCATTTTAACTGTTTTTTTCACTTTTTTAATTACTGCTTTTTTTGAAGCTTTTTGGGTTTTGTGTGAAGTGCTTTTTTTGACAACCTTTTTCACTTTTATTTTTGATTTTTTATTGCTTTGCAAAACCTTTCCCTTTGCCTTCTTTTGGGAAATGACCTTTTTTTGCACTTTTTTCATAGAAGCATTTGAATTTTTGACCAAGCCAATCTCAGTCAAAATGAATCATGAATTAACAAATGAAAAATTAAAAGAAAGAAGAAATGCCATAATTCTATGTTTTTATGCCTTATTTCAGCATATTAACATACAAACATCAAAAACCGGGCCTTCCCAGTCCTTGTCTTTTATTGCATTTCTTGAGAAAGCTTTGTGAACTCGCTCATCAATTTGGCGAGGGTCTCCTTGTCCCCTTTTTGTTCAGCATTCTCGATTTCCTTGATGATAGCATGGAGTTTTTCTTTTTGCAATTCCCTGAGGTATTTTGCAATATATTCATCCACCAAGCTTCTGAGCTCATCTTCACCATATTCAACCACGCCTTCAACTGTGAAAAGATATTTTGCATCAAAATATATTTTTCGAAGTTTCTCAATTGCTCTTCCGTCCTCAATTTCAGCCAAAAGCTTGTCGAAAGAAAATTCAGCGTTTTGACCATTTTTTAAAACGAAAGCAATAACACTGTCATTTGTCGCCCAATCACTTTCAAGATGTTTTTCGGCAATTTCTTTCCAAATTTTGGCATCGCTCATGATCAAACCAATCAATGAATCCCGAAGGATGTCGCTTCTTTTTTGAAATGACAAAGCTTCCACATTCAAAACTACTGATTCCCCTGCTGATTGGCTGTTTGTTTGAGGTCCAACATTTTGGTTCAGTGTTTCTAATACGTCATTGATAACTTTTTCTTCCACATCAACCTCATGCGCAATCTTTTTGATCCAGTGAGCTTTTTCAATCTTGCTTTCAATGAAAGTCACATGCGTGAGAATTTCTTTGGCGATGTGCATTTTTCCTTCGGCAGTTTTTTTGTCATATTTTTTCAAAGCCTCATTGAAAAAATATTCCATCGCCAGCACTGATTTTCTCACCGCGCTCAAAAGAAGTTCAGGATCTTTGGCGACCACATCCGCTGCATCTTTTCCTTCAGTCAATGTCACAATTTTAACATTCGCGCTTTTTTGCAAACAGAGATCGGCGCTTTTTTGAGCCGCCAATTGACCCGCGCTGTCCATATCAAAAAGCATGGCAATGTTGTCAGTATATCGCTTGATCATGGTTATCTGATCTCCCGTAAGCGCAGTTCCAGAAACTGCCACCACATTTCCAATTCCAGCTTGCACCGAAGCAATCACATCCATGTTTCCTTCAACCAAAAGCACATAATCCTTTTTCTTGATTTCACTTTTGGCATGCGAAAGACCATACAAAACTTTGCTCTTGTGATAGACCAAAGTTTCAGGAGTGTTCACATATTTTGCTTGTGATTCATCTTGGCCCGGAGAAACGCGAGCAGAATATCCAATCACATTGCCCATCACATCAGTGATCGGAAACATGATTCGATCGCGAAAACGATCATAGAAGCGACTGCTTAAATTTGGAGTTTGCCCGCCGTCATCCTTTTTCACCAAGAGTCCTGTCTTTTCAATTTCTTCCATCGAAAAACCTCTGCCAAGCAAAAATTTCATGATATTATCCCAACCAGTCGGTGCATATCCCAAACGAAAATTCCTAATGCTGTCATCATTCAATCCTCGCGCATGCAGATATCCGATAATATTATCTTTGCCCACACCTTTCCAAAGCTGGGTTTCATAGAATTTGGTGGCCAATTCAAGCGCCTCCAAAATTCTCTTTTTGTTGTCCGGCGCCTGAGCGCTTCCTCCTTTGTATTCTTCAAGAGTTACACCAGCCTTCTCAGCCAAAATTTTCAAAACCTCCCGAAATTCCATGCTCTCGATTTCCTGCACAAAAGAAAAAACATCCCCACCCTTGGCACAACCAAAGCAATGGAAAATCTGCTTTTCCTCATTGACCATGAAAGATGGGCTTTTTTCGCTGTGAAAAGGACAGAGTCCCTTCCAATGGGAACCCGCCTTCGTCAAACGCACATACTCGCCCACAACATCCACGATATTGAGCCGAGACTTTATTTCTTCAACATTATTGTTCATGAGTTAAGACTAAAGAACTTTAGACAAAAAGGCAAATCATGCCAACAATCAACTCCAGTGGCATTTGCAGTTTTTATTCTTCAAGATTTCTTCTTGCTCTGGAATTGTGTTTATGAAAGCATCTTGAATTTTTTTACCAACAGCAAGTTTCTCATCCAAGGGTGTGTGGTGCTTGTATCCTCTTTTCTCAAATTCTCGAATGAGAACTTCGTGCCTCTCAAAAAGTGCGCGATTTTTTCCAACCCAACGCAAAGTTTCAGGATGCTTTGAATATCCGCCTTTTCCTCCATGTTTGGTCAAGATGTTCCAGAGACCATGAAGCTCCCTGTGCTCGGCCACCAAGTGTTCTTGGCACAATTTTTTTGGATCAACATCCCAAACGCGCATATTCTTTTATCTATTCAAATATGTAATCGTCAATTGAAGCACTGTTGCGAATGCCACCCAAAGCAAATATGGGATCTGAATATATGCAATCCAGCGAGCATGCGGATAGATTGAAATCATGGCCCAAATCAAAGTTCCCAAAACCAAAAGGATGTCCACCGATGCCAAAAGATTATTTTTGAGTCCAAATTGAATTGGAGTGAAAGCAAAATTGAAAATCAAATTGAGCAGAAATGGAAGCGCGACCAGCATGGCAATTTCTTTTTTCCAAAACATCCAAAAAACCTTTCCGAAAGAAATCGCAATCAAAAGATACAAAAATGACCACACTGGCCCAAACAAAAATGAAGGCGGTGCCCAAGTTGGCTTGATCAGTTGAGAATACCAAGATGCTGTATCCATGGTTTTGTATTTTTAATTTTTAAAAGTGCGGAGAGAAGAGGATTTACCCCTTCGGTGCATAAACTTCTCATCCTACTTTTTAAATTTTGCGGAGAGAAGAGGATTCGAACCTCCGATACCTTTTACAGTATGCCACCTTTCCAAGGTGGTGCA
>AMFJ01036121.1_pt1 | contig 14893 bp, 3 predicted proteins | sample 427208 | NCBI WGS metagenome assembly AMFJ01 (sample SAMN02954298, study PRJNA114691) | groundwater metagenome | biome: aquatic; feature: subsurface aquifer; material: sediment; isolation source: subsurface aquifer sediment | place: USA: Rifle, CO | collected 2008-08
TAATCCTTAGTGTGATATCTGCACATGAAGATCATATACACCCTGTAAGCTCAACGGTATCATATAAGATATCATCAGAGGTAGCGATATCGCTTGAAAAATCACCATCAACATCAAACTGTGCATATACAGTTTTATTACCGGTTCCAGCAGTAAGTGTCCATGCAGTAGTTGCAGCAAAGGATACTCGTGGTGATCGAGTAGAATTATCATTAGAGAATTGCATATTCAATATTCAAGCACCAGAGATATTTAAAATAACATCAACACCTGTAGTGGAAGCAGCATCATCGTTGATGACAAATGATCCTGAAAGCGCTTCTAAAGCCCATCGACTTGCATGGAGTGTAGGAATGACGACATAAGGTGAACCATTATATAATTCTACAGTTCCCATTTGTTCAAATGTTCGTTGTGATGGATCGCCTGCATAGACATTTGCTGTTTCAGAACTATATATATTGAGTTTTTCTCAGACGGATTTTCCAGGAGCAGGGATTCTGAGTGTTACAGGTTGATTGAAATCTATTCTATGTCCCAATGTTCAGAATTGCATAAGGATGGCAGCATTAGATAATCAAGGTAAGTTCAATCCCGCAGATAATGTAGGAGCACTCAATGTCCCTGTAAATTGATTACCGCTATATGTGATAAGTGTTCCCGCATCAAATTGTACTTCTATGACATCACTCGGGATTATAGTATTGTTTTGCATAATGATAGGTGCCAAAATCTCATTGGTAGCAAGAGGATCAGCAAAACTGATATCATTTATTCCTATGTAGAATCCACTGACAAGCGTAAATGTTTTACCCGTCAAACTAGCAATAAATCAACTAATAGTTGAACTATTGATAATTACCGCGTCTGTACCAAGATAATTGATAGAGCGACTCGTTGAAACTTCAATAGTACCTGTATTATTATCAGTATCAAATTCTGCAAATACCCATTTCATACCAGTTCCAGCAGAAAGAGCCCAACCAGCATTTGCCATAAATGGCATTCGAGATGTTCGAGTTCCGACAATACTATCATTTTGGAATCTCATATACGTTCAAACACCAGTCATCCGAAGACCGACACTAGGATTTATTGTAGAAATAGCATTATTGTTGATAGTGAATGAAGGCAATACACCAGTACCTGGAGGAATAACACCAGTTCCTGGAGGAGGAAGAATAATAACAGCATCAGTATAACTGATACTAGCTGTAGCTGTACCTTCACTCGTACTTGTATTGCCATCAGTATCAAATTGTGCATATACAGTTTTCCAACCCGTACCTGCAGAAAGCGACCATGATGTGCTTCCTACAAAAGGCATTCGAGCAGATCGAGATCAACCTGTAGTATCATTTTGAAATCTCATATTCAAAATTCAAGGACCAGAGACATTAAGAGTAACAAGAGTACCTGTAGTAGAAGCGGCATAGTTATTGATAGTAAGTGTTCAAACTCCACCTGGAGGAGGAAGAGCAGGAGTACCGATATAGTTGATAATATCATTCGTTATAAATTCTGCAGTAGCTGTATTTCCATCGGTATCAAATTCTGCATTTACAGTTTTCATACCGGTTCCATCAGAAAGTATCCATGCTTTAGAAACACCTATAACGAAGGAAGGTTCTCGAGATCATCGTACTCCACTTTCATTTTGGAATCTTGCATTCATGAAAGAACCGGAGATATTGAGAGTGACACCCGTCAATATTGTAGAAGCAGCATAATTATTGATAGTAAATGAAGGAGCTGGAAGAGTATAATTGATAGTATCGCTTGTTGTAATCTCAGCAGTACCTGTATTACCATCAGTATCAAATTGTGCATATACGGTTCTCATACCTGCAATTGCAGTCAATGCTCGTGGATTTGTAACAGAATATGTTTGTCGAGATGATCGAGCTCCACCGGTAGCATCATTTTGGAATCTCATATTCATGATTCAAACACCTGTCATATTAAGTGTCACTATATCAGATACAGTAACAGGTGCATTATTATTGATGACAAATGATCCTGTGGCGATAATACAACTGCTTGTATCTTGTGTTGCTTGCCATCCCGCAGCTGATTTAGTATTGATAAAATTGAAAAGATCGTTACTCCAAGCTCATGTACATAGTTTATTATTTCCTATATAGAGAGTACCAACTCCTAAATTTGGAACTTCAGTAGGGAAACTTTCAGGAAGAGTTGCTAAGGCATTATTGCTAAGATATAAAGTAGTCAAAGCAGGAAGTCAGTTGAAAGTGCCAGGAACAATTCAAGTAAGTAGATTGTAAGTAAGTCCTAAACTAACCAAACCAGAAAGTCAGTTGAAGGTATTGCTTGCAATAGAAGAGATATGATTATGAGAAAGTTCCAAATTATTTACAGTAGAAAGTCAGTGAAAAGAATTATAATCAAGTGAAGTGAGTAGATTATTATAAAGTGCCAAACTATTGAGATTAGGATTTCAGTTGAAAGAACCACTCTCAATCGAAGTTATCTGATTATGATCAAGGTACAAGACAACTAAATTAGAAAGTGAATTGAAATCTCAATATCTGATAGAAGGAATCTGATTATCCTGAAGATACAAATAAAGTAAAACAGGATGTCAGTTGAAAGCACCTACATCAATAGAAGAGATAGTATTATTATTAAGATACAAAGTTCTTAGATTAGGAAGTCAGTTAAAATCGCCAATCTCGATAGAGGTGATTGCATTAACATGAAGTCGTAAAGTTTGTAAAAGAGGAAGTCAGCTGAAAGTACCACTTGCAATAGAAGTGATTGAATTACCATGAAGTCGCAAAGTAACCAAACTGTTAAGTCAGCTGAAAGCATTAACTTCAAGAGAAGTGATTAAATTGTTATTAAGATATAATCAAGTCAACGAAGTAAGACCGTTAAATTCAACGGGAATGATACCTGAGAGATTGTTAGATGGTAAATTAATTTTCTTTACATGACCTCAAGCACAAGTGACACCATACCAAGAACTACACACTGCTCATGTCTGTAACCAGTTAGTATCGTTAGTCCAGTTAGCTCCATTAGTATTGTTATAAAGTGCGACTAACGAATCACATTCCGCTTGCGAAATATCGCTACACATGCTAGGAAGAACATATATGATAGTATCGTTCGATGAAATTTCAGCAGTACCTGTAGTGTTGTTTGTATCGAATTCTACATAGACTGTTTTCAAACCGGTTCCAGCAGAAAGCGTCCATGCTTTAGTAGTAGCAAATATTTCTCGATCAGATCGAGATCCACCGGTTGTATCATTTTGAAATCTCATATTAGTGATTCAAGCACCTGTTATATTAAGTGTTGCTGCTAGAGAATTAGTAGTACCCGTATCGTTATTGATGACGAATGATCAAGTTGCTGCTGGACCAGTTATTGAAACTGATACAGAACATCCTGTAGGTAACGTATACGTTATAGTTACTGTACCTTCTAAGATACGAGTGACAAGACCTGTCAATGAAACGGTTACGATACCTGTATCGCTACTAGTCCATGTACCACCTGTTGTATCATCAGTCAAAGCAGATGTTTCTCATATATTAACATATGTAGTTCAAGTGATTGCTGTAGGTTGTGGATTTACAGTGATTGTAACAGTACCACTCATTGGAGTAGATCATCAACCATTTGTTCCTACAACAGTATAATCACCTGCAACAGTTTGTATTCAAAAATCAAGAGGCGCTCAAGTACCTGTGAAAGTAATTGCTGTAGGATTATTATTAAGATAAAGTTCATAATTTACATCAGATTGAGAATTATCAAGGCTGATATCCAATCCTGTTCATCAATCACAATAATTACCTCCACCTTGTATGGTAAATACAGTAAGAGGAATACTATAAGTTATAGTATCAGTCGTAATTATATCACCTCCATTGAAACTTGCATATACGGTTTTAGTTCCTGCACCTGCAGAAAGCGTCCATGCTTGGCTTGTAGCAAAGGCTACAGGAGACGATCGATTACTTCCATCATTAGAGAAACTCATATCTGTAATTCAAACACCCGTGATAGTAAGAGTGACAGAATCTCCTGTAGTAGAAGCATCATCGTTATTGATGACGAATGATCCCGTAGAGTATCAGACAATCGCAAAGTCAGTAAAGTGATTAGCAGTAAATTCTACTCATGGTGTTCATCAGATACTTGATACGGTTGTTGTAGTTTCGAGAGTTCGGCTTGTTCCATTATTGTCCGAAGAGAATACTTGTACAGGATCTCATATGGTTTTACTAGGAGTAAAGACTGATAAAGTAGCTACTCATCATGAGAGTTTAAGCGCTTCTGTAGTACTACCCACTTTAAATGCTGATAATACGGTGTTGCCGTTTACACTAGCGATTAATCTAGGAGTAGGCGGTACGATGATGCCTGTATAGGTAGTTATATTATTTGCTTTATTGATTTTGATATTCGTAGGTAATGATAATTTTATATTCTGATTTATGATATTAAATCATACAGGTATGTTTCCCGTGATCGCTTCTAGAGAGATAGCATTAGCTCAGCTAAGATCCCCATTTAAATCTACATATCATTTGCTAAAAAACTCACCGGTCAAATCAGATGGTGAAGAAGAAGCAGGAAGAATGATATAAGGAGTTTCTCCATAGAGCGTTGCGAAGTTTGATACAGGCGTTCAGTTATACCCTGTAAAGGTTCCTACGACGAAGAGTTTTCCACCGCTTAGAAGTGAAAAAGCTTGGACACTAGCACCTGCTCAAGTAAATCAAAGTCCGACATTGAAGGAATTATCTCTAGTTCCACCACTATTTAGACGGACAATTCTATTTGATGATACTCAACTACAGGTAGAAAAAGATCAACCGACGATGATTTTATCATCACTTTGGATTGTTATAGCGCTTATAGTTTGAAAAGTACCCCATCATGGTTTTTTGAAACCTGTATCTAGACTTCCTCCTGTATTTAAACGGACAAGAGTATCTACGGCTGTTCAGCTATATGTTGCTAACCAGTATCCTCCTACGATGATTTTACCATCACTTTGGATTGCTAGAGACATGACTTGATTATCAAGTCCTCATCAGATATTGAACCCCGTATCCCTAGATCCATCCGTATTCAAACGGATAATCCTATTTGCTCATGATGATGCTCATGTACCATATGTTGTAAACTGTCCACCGACAATAATTTTTCAATCATTTTGGATTGTCAAAGCGTATATTTGATTATTAAATCAAGTTCCGATTCCGATAATGAATCATGTATCTATAGATCCATCAGTATTAAGACGGGCAATATATTTTGATCCTATTCAGTTATATGTTGTAAAACTTCCTCCCACTACGATTTTACCATCGCTTTGGATTTTTATAGATCTGACAGTAGAACTAAATCAACTTCCCATATTAAAACCGGTATCTATAGATCCATCAGAATTTAGACGGATAAGATATTTTACTCCTGTTCAGTTATATACTAATATGCTTCAACCAACAATAATTTTTCCATCACTCTGAACTGCTAGAGCGTTTACAGTAGTAGTAAATCCAACTCAACCGACATTGAACCCCGTATCCAGAGTTCCATTAGTATTGAGACGGGCAATTTTACCGACTGCTATTCATTTATATGTTGTAAATTGTCCTCCTACTATTATTTTCCCATCGCTTTGTGTCGCTACAGCTTGGATAGTAGTATTAAATCAATTTCCATCTCCGACATTGAAAGAGGTATCTCTCGTTCCATCAGTGTTTGCACGACTGATTCTATTTACTGTTGTTCAGTTATGATTTACAAAAGCTCCTCCGATGACGATTTTTCCATTTGTTTGAATCGTTAGGGCATTGACACTAGTATTGAATCAGCTTCCTCCGACATTAAAACCTGTATCTTTGAGTCCATCAGCATTTAGACGTGTAAAATATTTTGCTGTTACTCAGCTATATGTTGTAAAGGCTCCTCATGCTACGATTTTCCCATCGCCTTGGAGTGCTAGGGTAATGACACTACCACCAAATCATCCGTTATTAAATCCTGTGTCTTTAGTTCCATCAGCATTTAGACGGATAATCCTATTTGCTCATGATAATACTCATATATCATATGTTGTAAAAATTCCACCTACGAGAATTTTCCCATCGCCTTGTACCGCTAAAGTATTGACGGCATTATTAAATCAAGTTCCGATAGTGAATCATGTATCTAGTGTTCCATCAGAATTTAGACGGGCAATATATTTTGATCCTACTGAGTTATATGTTGTAAAAACTCCCCCGACGAGAATTTTCCCATCGCTTTGAATTGCTAGAGTATAGACATCACTACTAAATCAACCTCAGATAGTGAATCCTGTGTCTTTAGTTCCATCAGAATTTAGACGGATAATCCTATTTGAACTTACTCAGTTATATACTTGTAAAGTTCCCCCTATGATAATTTTTCCATCGCTTTGGATTGCTATAGATTTAACAAGACCGACAAATCAAGTTCCCCCGACATTGAATCCTGTGTCTTTAGTTCCATCAGCATTTAAACGGATAATTCTATTTGAGGTCACTCAGTTATATAATTGCAAAGTTCCCCCTACGACAATTTTTCCATCAGTTTGGACTGCTATTGTAGAGACAGTTTGATCAAATCAAGTTCCCCCGACATTGAAAGAATAATCTATATTTCCATCAGTATACAAACGGACAATTCTGTTTGCAGCGACTCACTTATAGGTAGTGAAATCTCCTCCAAAGATTATTTTCCCATCGCTTTGTTTTGCTACAGTCTGCACGGTATTATTAAATCCTACCGGCACTATGCTTGTATCAAAGCTAGGATCCATAAGAGCCTGATTGGCAAATGTTTGGAAAAATAACAAAGCACCAATTGCTGTTACGCTGAGCGTAAGAAACTTAAGGAAATTTTTTTTCATTTGGAGAAGAGAAGAAAAATAAAAGTAAAAATAAAAAAATAAATTTTTTGATTAGTACAAGTATACCCAGAATTTTTTTCCTGTCAAATTTTGGAGGACTTTTTTTTGTCGCTGTTTTTTTTTAAAATAAAAATAACCCGAAAATTTCTTTACGGGCTATGTACTTATATAAAATATTCTCTTACCAAATATTTCCAAATAATGCAAGCGCACCATTGTGAGCAGGAGTGACAAGACGATATTTTTCTACAAGATTTTTTTGGCTAGTTCTATGGAGCATAAGAAGCACTCGTCCTCTTTGTTCCAACATAAAGGGATCTTGTATCTGAGTCATGATAGCATCGCCGAGCAATGCGTTAAGATGTTTCTCATATCGTTTATACGTGTTTTGTTCACCCGTATGGATATTATAGGTATCACCATAAATCAATCTAGAAAGGATAGTTCAAAATTGTGCTCTCGGTACTGAAGATTCCGGATCAAATGTTTTGTTTGGTGTTGTTCCGTCAGATTCGAGTCCCATGAGATCGAGTTGGCAAGCGGTCTTAGTATAAAATTTCATTTCATCGCTCAGAGTATTGGTATCTGTAAACGTATCACATCAGACTTTATGAGTATCAGGAGTGATGCCCATAACTTGGATCGTAAACATCGTCATCATCTTCGCCAAATCTTTTCTTATGATAGAATGATAGAGACGAGCGTTGGTGATAGGACATTGATTAGTGATATTGAGCGTATATCCTCGTGAAAACGCATCAGTGATTTCTTGACTATAAACTGAATCAGAAACATCACAGATAGGAGCGGCAGCATGTTGCACAACACGAGCAGCACATGAGCTATCATAATAGCTTGGTGAAAGATCGCCGTTTGGACAACTATCTTTTGAAAGAATAGATGCTCAACCAGCAGATCTCACGATCTTATCTATATTAGTTATTGTCACAGTATAGCTTCCTGTATTGCCCGCAAGATCTTGGAAGGTGAATGTGAATGTTCCGTTTCAAGTAAATACTCGTGATGTCGCATTTATTCACGTCAAAGTTTCACCATATCCCGTAAGGGTTACAGTCACATCTTGATTGGTTGGAGCAGTTGTACTATATATAACGCTCGCTGTAGGTATAGTTGTATCGATATTGTTTACTGTAGAAACAACAGATCATGTATTGCCAAAACTATCTATGAATTCAAAAACAAATGAACCTGTACTAGTAAATGTATATCACGTAGCTCAAGAATTATTTGTTACAATCACTCATGTCTTATTAAATATGATAGAAACAATGACATCTTGATTGGTTGGTCATGTGCTACTATATATGATGGTTCCGGTGATCGGAGTCTTATCGATATTAGTTACTGTCGCTATAACACTTCCTGTATTCCCTGCGAGATCACTAAAGGTGAATGTGAATGTTCCATTTCAAGTAAATATTTTTGATGCTGCATTTAGTCATGTTATAGTTTCAGAAAACCCTGTTACAGTCGCTGTGACATTTTGATTGGTAAGTCATGTTGTAGAATATATTACGGATGCAGTAGGTGATATGATATCTATATAATTGATACTATCGCTTGTTGAAATCTCAACGGTACCTGTATTTCCATCCGCATCAAATTGCACATACACGGTTTTAGTACCGTATCATGCAGAAAGCGTCCATGGTTTGATTGTTGAAAATATCTCTCGAGACGATCGAGTTCCTCCAGTAGTATCATTTTGGAATCTTATATTAGTTATTCAAACACCTGTGATATTGAGAACTACAACAGGTACTGTTACAGAAATAGCATCGTTATTGATGACAAATGATCATGTATAGAGTAGAGGACACTCACTGATATCTTGTGTTGTCTGCCAATCAGCATCATCTGCTTTTAGGTTCACGAAATCAAAAAGCGGAACGCTCCGATTTCATGTACAGAGTTTATTATTATCTATAGAAAGACTTTCCAAGCTTGTCAATACAGCAGGGAAACTTTCAGGAAGAGTTGCTAATAGATTATCAAGAAGCGATAATGTCTGGAGATTAGAAAGTCAGTTGAAAGCATCACTTCCGATAGAGGCAATCTGATTTGACTCAAGGGACAAGGTAGTCAAGCTAGAAAGTAAATCAAAATCGCCAGTATCAACAGAAGTGATCTGATTAGAATCAAGGTACAAAGACTCTAAAGCAGAAGGAATGAAATCATCGGATTCAATCGAAGCGATCTGGTTGTTACGAAGGAACAAAGTAGTCAAGACACCAAGTCAGTTTAAATCACCGGATTCAAGAGAAGTGATTTGATTGGATTGAAGAGACAAAGAAATCAAAGCATCAAGTCAGTTGAAATTTCAAGATTCAAGAGAAGTGATTTGGTTAGAATCAAGAGACAGATTTTCTAAATTAGAGGGTCAATAAAAATCGCCATTATCGATAGAAGTGATCTGATTATCACGAAGAGATAAAGTGATCAATCCAGGAAGTCAGTTGAAATCTCCACTCTCGATAGAAACGACCAGATTATTAGAAAGATTCAAATCAGTTAGATTATCAAGTCAGTTGAAATCATCAGACTCAAGAGAGGTGATGAGATTATATTGAAGTGCCAACGTCTGTAGATTAGGAAGTCACACAAATGCATTAGATCAAATTGAAGCAATGCTATTATTATAGATCTCTAAGAGAGTCACTCCTGAAAGTCAGAAAAAATCCCCATTATCAATTCAAGTGATAGTATTTCATCTAAGATCCAAATATGTTACATTCGTATATCCTGCAAAAGTTCCTGAAGCTATGCTTGAGATGTTTAGATTTGATAATGCACAAACCGTATCTCAAGTAGTACAGTAATCAACAACATTACAACTATTGAGCTCTCCTGGAAGCGGAGTGCTTGAATTGATGCCCGGATCATTGTCATTGCAATCAGGTCATGCGGGACAAGCTACACCATAAGTATCTCAGTCGTTGTCGATACAAGGAAGAGGACAACTGCTTGTATCTTGTGTCGCTTGCCAACCAGTTCATCCTGCTTTAGTATTCACAAAATTTAAAAGACCAGTACTCCAACTTCATGTACAGAGTTTATTGGTATCTATAGCGAGATCACCTATATTCAAATTTGATAATTCCACAGGAAAAGTTTCAGGAAATGATGTTAATAGGTTATCAAAAAGATACAATTTTTGTAAGTTAGGAAGTCAGCTGAAATCCCCAACTTCAAAAGAAGTAATCTGATTATTATAAAGATATAATTCAATTAGATTGGGGAGTCAGATAAAGTCACCATTATTAATTCAAGTAATCTGATTGTACGCAAGGAGTAGTGATTGTAAATTATCAAGTCAATTAAAACTACCCGACTCAAGAGAAGTGATTTGATTGATTTGAAGTTCCAAAGTTATCAAGCTAGAAAGTCCTAAGAAAACACCAGATTTGATAGAAGTAATTTGGTTATCATTAAGCCATAAAGTGTCTAAGTTAGGAAGTCAGAAGAAATCACCCGACTCAATAGAAGTAATCTGATTAGTATGAAGGTCTAAATAAGTTAGTCCAGAAAGTCAGAAGAAATCACCCGAATCGATTCAAGTGATCTGGTTATTATCAATCTGTAATAAAGTGACTTTAGAGAGTCAGTTGAAATCGCCAGACTCAAGAGAAGTGATGGAGTTAGAAGAGAGTAATAGGTTTACCATGTTTTTATACCCCGTAAAGGTATTTAGAGCGATGCCCGTGATACCCTGACTGGATAAATTACAAGTACTCATTCAAGTAGTACAATAGGTAATGATATTACATCCATTCAATTCTCATGGAAGTACATTACCAGTATAAAAATATGCGTTGTTATCATTACAATCGGGTCATGCAGGACAAGCTACACCATAGGTATCTCAGTCGTTATCTATACATACAGGACATGCACTGGTATCTTGTGTCGTTTTCCATGTAGCTGTAGCTTTTAGGTTTATGAAATTAAGAAGACCCGTACTCCAACTTCATGTACAGAGTTTGTTGTTATCTATATAAAGAAGATTATTGAATAATCCTGTTAATTCCGTAGGGAAACTTTCAGGGAGTGATGTTAATAGATTAGAATTAAGCCACAATCTATTTAAACTAGGAAGTCAGCTGAAATCACCATTTTCAATAGAGGTGATTAAATTAGAATGAAGATCTACGCCCCATACATTAGGAAGTCAGGAAAAGTCGCCAGATTCAATGGAAGTGATCTGGTTTGATGAAAGGTCCAAACTATTTAAAGCAGTAAGTAAGATAAAATCACCATTATCAATTCAAGTAATCAGATTACCATTAAGGTACAAATATTGTAAACCAGAAATTCAGGAAAAATCACCAGACTCGATAGAAGTGATCTGGTTTGATGAAAGTTGCAAAACCTGTAAACCAGAAAGTAAGATAAAATCGCCATTATCAATTCAAGTAATGAGATTATCATCAAGGAACAAATATTGTAATCCAAAAATTCAGAAAAAATCATCATTTTCAATTCACGTGATTTGGTTTGATGAAAGTTGCAAAGAAGTTAAACTGGGGAGTCAATTAAAATCACCGGACTCAAGAGAAGTGATTTGATTAAAAGAAATATCCAAACTATTTAAAGCATTGAGTAAGATAAAATCATCATTATCAATTCAAGTAAGTAGATTATACGAGATATTCAAACTTTGTAAAAGAGGAAGTCAGGAGAAATCACCAGAAGTAACAGAAGCGATTTTATTGCCATCAAGATATAGCATCTGTAATCCAGTAAGTTCGCTGAAGTCGCCAGACGAAATAGAAGTGATTTTATTACCACCAAGATATAATTCAGTTAAATTAGGAAGTCAGGAAAAATCTCAGCTTTCAATAGAAGTAATCAAATTGTTAGCAAGATATAAACTAGTTAAATTAGGAAGTCAGGAGAAATCACCATTTTCAATAGAAGTGATTTTGTCTCATCAAAGGCTCAAATAAGTTAAATTAGGTAATAGCATAAAATCGCCACTTTCAATAGAAGTGATCAACTGATATCCCATACCCAAATTGGTTAGATTAGGAAGTCAGTTAAAATCACCGCTTTCAAGTGAAGCAATATTGTTAGTATCAAAATATAACTGAGTCAAACTAGAAAGTCAGTTAAAATCACCGCTCTCAATAGAACTAATTGGGTTATTATAAAATTGTAAACTCTGTAAACTTGTATGGTTGATAAACGTATCTGTCGCTATACTTGTGATACCTTGACTCGATAAATCACAAGAAATATCTGAAATAGAACAGTACGTCGTAACATTACCGCTATTAAGCTGTCCACTGACTAAAGCATACGTATTCCTTACCTGCATCAATCCAAAAAATCCAGCAAACAGCAAGACCATTTTGATAATAGCATACGATCAAAAAGTACCAAACAGATAATGCTGTTTATGTTTCTTGATGTGATTGATTACATGCGAAGCGTGTTTTCTCGCTTTTGCTAGTGTGTTTTTCATAAGTGTATATGAAGGTATAAAGTGAATGAAAATTAGTTCATAACTCAATTATATCCAGATTTTTTTTCCTGTCAAATTTTAGGGGACTTTTTTGTTGCATTAAAATGACAAAAGGTTAAAAAATTATATATTAAAATATTAAAATATTATTAAGATTAAAAGATTGCGAATATCAGTTACGTAGCTACAAAATATTTTAATGTTTTAATGTTCTAAATCTTTTAATTCAGGAAGTTCATGCACAAACATATCTTATTCATACTAGATTATTACTTACCTCACAAAGGCTGATCGGAAACGGTATTTGAAGCCATCATTTCCCGTTTGCTGGCCAAAGGATATACCGTCTCTGTTTTGACGAGTCATTTTGATTCAGAGGTTCCCGCACAAGAAAGCAAAGAGAATTTTCATATTTACAGAGTCGGAAAAAATAGGATCAGCTTCATGTTTTGGGCATTGATCAAAGGAAAAAAAATCCTGAAAAAAAATAAGGACATTTCACTTATACATACTAGTACGTATGGAGGCGCTATTCCCGCATCATTACTCGGCAAGATGTTTCACAAAAGAGTAATTCTTACTGTACATGAAATTTTCTGAAGACTTCGGACACGCTACAAATGACGAGCTACAGGGAGATTTTATAGGTTTTTTGAAAGACTTATTTTCTGGATGCCTTACAACGTATATCACTGCGTATCGGCGTATACGATGAATTCCGTACGTCTGGTCTACGGTATCCCGGACAAAAAAATAACGATGATCCACAATGGCGTAGATACGAATTTCCGAAATCCTGAAGAAGTATCTCAGTTTGATATCAATACTCTAAAAAATAAATACGGACGAAGCAATCGTTTTGTAATCACCTATTATGGTCATGCAGGAAAATCTAAATGACTTGATTATCTAGTCCGTGCCTTGCCTGAACTCGTACCTGTAGATTCCAAATTAGTTTTTGTATTCAATCTTATAGATTCCAAAAGAACGGAAGCTATCAAAGAACAAATCAGAAAATATCATTTAGGTTCATCCGTTCAAATATTCGATGGATTCGAAAAAGACGAACTCCGCACATTGATTGCGAGCTCCGATATGATTGTCGCTCCTTCATTATCTGAAGGATTCGGTTCTGTCCATACGGAAAGCGTAGCGATGGGAAAACCGCTTATCACGACCTATGTCGCCTCTCTCCCTGAAGTGGTTCGAGGCAATGTGAAGTTCATCGCCCCCGCATCCAAGAGAGAAATCATCCAAGCGATCCTTGAACGTGACACTCGGATACAAAATCCTGAGTATATAATTCCCACCAAAGAATTTTCTCGGAATGATACGGTCAGAGAATTGATAAAAATTTATCGTTAAAAAAAATTACCTCACCCCCTTCCCCCTCTCCACTTCGTAGAGAGGGGCGCAAAGTTCCCTCTCCATGTAATGGGGAGGGTTAGGGTGGGGTAAAAAAATAAACAAAAAAATCTCCGGAAAAACCGGAGGATTCTGTTTTTTATTGTATGCGTATTACCATGTGATGGTAAGTGTTCCTTCTAATATTCCACCATGTCTCCATGTTTTTCCAAGAGTCAGTGTATAATTTTCTTTAAGTAATCTTTTGATTACTCTATACCAGACGCCGATAGTTTGATCTGGGAACATCATGTGAAGATAATTATGAAGCTGTTCATCTTCAGTATGAGTTGGAGAAGAATCGTGAAAGTAATAGGGAAATGTTTTGTTGGTGATTTTTTTGTCTTTCCATTTTTTTCCGTTATCCATTTTACATTTAATGTCTGAAACAGGAATTTCTATGATAATTTCTTTATGAGAGTCGATCTTTGCGGTTTCAATCTGAAACATAATTGCAATGTATTTTTTCTCAGCGAATTTATCAATTTCCCCTTTCCATTCGATGTATTCGAATTCACGTATTAATCCTCTCATATCACTGATTAATACATCGCGAAATTGGCTACGTCTTTCTATGGAAACTTTTCCAGTTAATTGTTTTGTGAGCTTGTCTGCATCAATTTTCAAGAATTGACTTAAGCCATTGATGCTGCTGTAATCGTTTTTTGTTTTCATGATGTTTTTTTGTTTGTTTAGTTTTTTTTACTTTATTTCACAATAAGCCAGATACCTACTATTACGACCATCATGCCGAGGACTTTTGTCATCGTGATTGTCGGTTGTCCCATGATGAGAAATCCTAGGATTAATGCTAATGCCGGCATACATGCCGATACGATGCTGACATACAGTCCAGCTTGGTTTGTTGATATGATTTTGGTATAAAAATACATACCTAAACCGTTTATCAGTCCTATCAAGAGAGCGAGTCCTATGTGCTTGATGGGAAGATATAGTTTTTGCTGTCCCAATGCACTAAAGAACATCGGTAGGATCGTAAAGAACATGACCCATATCGTGGAACTGGTAGTGTTTGGGCTTCCTGATCTGCCTATTAGGATTGGCCATATCGCAAAGCATATAGCTGC
>AMFJ01000050.1_pt1 | contig 14891 bp, 16 predicted proteins | sample 427208 | NCBI WGS metagenome assembly AMFJ01 (sample SAMN02954298, study PRJNA114691) | groundwater metagenome | biome: aquatic; feature: subsurface aquifer; material: sediment; isolation source: subsurface aquifer sediment | place: USA: Rifle, CO | collected 2008-08
GCAGCGGCTGCATATTTCAGGCTAAATCCTCATAGGCTGCATAGAGCACATATTGGGTATTTGAATTAAGTCATGCTGCATTGAAAGAATTGGTTCAGGTTAGTATGCTGAAGCTTCATCTTGATTGCACCATATTTCAGTTGCTGTCCGTTCATGATCGTATCTGTATGGAAGTAGGGGTATTCGATCAGCTAGGCAAGACTATATAATATCATCTGCCTGGCTCATTGCTGAGCATGCTTATGGTTACTGATGTATTTGTAATGAAGTTTATCGAGGCATTGATTACAGGAGGAATCGCATCAGACGAAGAGTTCGTAGTGAAGAATGCTTGAGAGCTGGGGAATGGATTAAGATTTCAATAGATGTCTTCAGCGACAAAATATACAATGTAATTCTTGTCGGGTGCCAATCCTGTTATATTATAGGAAGTCGAACCTTCTGATAGGCTGAAATTTCATTTCATGTAAGCGAATGTTCATAGGCTGTCGGTTCAGGCTCTGATTTGCGCAGAAGTCGGCATTCATGATCAATTCGGCAAGACTACGAAATATCACCTTCAGCGGGAATTAGAATTCACGTAAAGCATCGCTCAGTTGTTATAGATTCAGCTCACTGAAAAGGCAGATGAAGGAGGCGTATTGTAAGTTGAGGAATTTGATGTCAGGAAACTTATATTGCTTGTGGAATATGACATATTTCAATTCAAATCCCTTGAAGCGAAATAAAGGACATAATTCGTATTTGGATTCAGTCAGCTAACATTAAATGTATTTATTCACATCATCAGGTCGAACTGCCCCTTTATGTTAGCATTATCATATCATGAATAGCCCGCTCAGGATATGACTTGCTGGGGAGTCGGATTTATTGATCCGCTGGGGAATACTACATAATATCATCTTCAGGCTTCACTGGAATTCAGCGAGAATCATGCTTGGAGATTTGCGATATATGTTGAAATCAAATTAGTGATATTCGGCGGAGTCAGATCTTGGACTCATGTGTTGCCGAGATTCCGGAGTTTTGCCATCAGCACTCATTTTATCTCTTCAAGGAAGGAAATCCTCCTGTCTTTTGTGATTGCATCCAGACTCGAAATCCTGGTTCTGGCTTCTATCGTATTTATCCTGGCGACTATGACCTCGATATAATTCCTTCGATTATATAAAGGGATGCTGTCCACCGCTCTGGAAATCTTATCTATATTGCTCTGGCTCAATCTTCATGCAGCAAAAGAGAAAGAAGGAAGAGAAAATGTAAGAATCAGTAGAATTCCTATAATTTTTTTGATATTCAGGGTTTTCATAATTCAAATTTATTAGAAGTTAAATTCGAGTTTATCTCACTTTTCGTATTATAACCTGACGCTTAGAGAGTCAAGGATTCTGAGGTGGATTTTTTGTGAAGCATGTGTGGTTATAAGGTGAAAAAAATCCTCATTTTCTTGTGGAAAATGAGGATTTCTGTTTTAAAGTCCAAGGCTACTCTTCAGGTCATCTATCTTGGCTTGGTCTTCTCATGCTTTTTCTGATTGTTTAGCTTCTTGCAAATATATGTCTTCTAGTTGCTTCCATCAATCGCGTGATTTGACTACAAGCTCTTTTATGGCTTCAGCCTCTGATCACATCAGTTTTTTGAATTCTTCTCTTTCATCCTCGAACACCTTTATGAGCTCATCTATCTGGAATTGGCTAAGAGTAGGGATTGCATCTATGACCCTTTTCTTTTCGTATACATTCAATGATAGGGAATGCTCTAGCAATTCCAAGAAATTAGCTTCATCGAATTCTGTCAGCGGATGGTTTGAAGTCAACCCTGAGATTATATTTGTCTGTGGTTCTTGCATAATTTTTTTTAATTGATTAAGTTCTAAAGCGTGCCTTTTCCAAAGCGTCTAATACTTGGTTTTGGAGCTCGTCCGATATATTATAATTATGCCAGACCTTCTCGATATCTTCATCCCCCTCCAAATCTTCTACCAGTTTAATAATTTTTAAGGCTTTGTCAAAATCAGTGACTTCGGATAATGTATTCGGGACATATCCTAGCGAATATTCGCTTATATCCATACTAGCTTCCTTAAGATATTTCACCACTGAGGCAAGGTCTTGTTTCTGTGAAATCACTCGCACCTCATTCTCATCTTCCTGAGTGTAATCATCGGCTCATGATTCCATTAGGGTCTCCTCAATATCTTCAAGTTTCTTTCAATTCAGGTTCAGATAGATGATTCAGACGAACTTGAATGCAAAATTGCTCACGCTTCATGTTTCTCATAGGCTTCATCAGTATTTCGAAAAAATATGCCTTATGTTTGATGAAGTGCGGTTTTTATTGTCGGTCAATGATTTCGCAATCACTCAGACTCATCCTGGCGCATATCATTCGTAGTATATCTCATTGATCTGTACAGAATCCTTATCCTCTCCTGTTCATTTCTTGATCGCCCTTGCGATATTGTCAGCAGGGACATTGTCTTTCTTCGCTTTCTCTATGGCATCATAAAGGCTAGGATTTTCGCTGGGATCTCATCATTTCTGAGCAGCAAGGCTAATGAGCTTCGCATGTATCGAGAATACTTTTCATTTCAGGGCATTGGCAATTGATTTTTGTCTTTCTATAACTGGACCTCTTCACATAATTATTGCGTTATTGATTTAATTAAAAAAGTTAGAGTATTTTATAGTATTATCTTTTTTTGTAAAGCTGACTTCAAAATTAGCCCTTATATTTGACAAAACAGGAGAATTATGGTTAAATTATAAAAAATTTAACCGATATAATATATGTCTGATAGAAACACAATCGATAATTCTCCTGACGATAACAGGGCGGAGAAAGCTCAAATGGCGAAGATAATGAAGGATTATAATATAGAGCAATGAATGGAACTCATGGCTAATCATATAAAATTTAAGGTAGACACGGTCTTTCCTGATCATTTCATAATCAGCGATTGCAGCAATGGCAAAACCTTATTGATAGACAGCCTAAGGAAAGTCATAGATGCTAGGCTTGAACTGAACAGCATATCGTATCCATTATCAAATATTTCTGAAAGAATTTATGTTACCGCTCTTTTCTGCCGCAGCATTTTAAGCCCGAAAAATCTTACTTATGAGGAGATGATGATGATAGAGCAAATCAAGAGCGAACGTCTCGATGAAATGCTGAAAGAGGCTAGATCAAACTGAGGCGAGAAGGAGGTTGACGAATATCTCGGAAGGATTAGCCTTCAAGGGCTTCCAAAATGACCCGTCAGCCATACCGACCATCAAAGATTCTCAGAAAGTTCCATCTTGAATTAAATAAAATCAAAAGCCCCCTTGATGGGGGCTTTTCTTTCTTTTCGGTCGTATGGATGCGAATCTCGCATGCATAGATCCAGCCGGCGATTGCCAGCGATTTCCCCAGTAGGGAATACTTCGGGGTAGTCCGGCAGGGCCAGGAGGTGAACCGGCTCGGCAACCGGCTCACTTCGAGATGTGACAGGCAGATTTCTCTCCTGTCTCCCATGGATGCAGATGCACGTCTGCCTGGCATCCATAGGATTATGTGTTTTTGTTTCAATCCTCCTTCTTCAGTTTATTATTCCTGTGCAGGACCTTAAATGAAATCGGATATTCTTTCGCATTTATATCGATTAAATAGGTATAGTCAAATGAAAAATAATAATTGACAAATACTATTAATTAATTATATATAAAAGACGTATTAAAAAAATTTCAAAAATGTTCCTTATTAAAGTATCCGCCAAAGATCCGGCATTGAGAGAGAAGGCTTTTTCAGAAGCCGACAGGCAAATGGAAAGGATTTTCGCAGACATATACATTAATTTTGCAAATCAAGCTTTCATGCAAAGGAAGCAGGATGCCCTTTCAGATGCAGAAATCACCAAAAAAATCATAGAAGAAGAGATTGGATGAAATGACCTGAGCTCGATAGAAAAAAAACTTTACAGAAGGCAGCTTAAGCATTTGGATAAGGGGAAATGAGTCACACAATGCAAAAGCGTTTGCGAAAGCATAGATGCCGTACAAGATAGGTTCTTAAATGAGGCGCTTGATATGAAGGAATTGCATGATATTGATATGCTTGAAAAAATCATGTGACTCGCACAGAAAAGCTTTGATCAGATTTCCCGCTTGTGAGTCTTTAGCGTACTTCATGAAAGTGACATTGTTTTCAAAGAATGAATGAATTGCATCAAAGCTTCGTATGAATTCCTGAGATGATGATTTGATTTGCTAGATAATCAGACAAAGAGCGTAAGAGCCAGGATTTCGGAGATAATCATGGGAGAAGCCCATATTGAATCAAAGAGAAAGAGTATTTTCATGTGACTTGAATTGGCATTGGTTTATCTGAATGACTTGACCAGCAAGAAAGAGGCGCAGGTGGAAGAGATGGATAGTGAGATATTGAAGCTCAAAGAAGAATTGAAAATTATAAGCTCCAGATTAAGGGAAGCAGATCTATGATTAAGACAGACCGACAAATCCATAGAAGCCCTCAAAGCGCAAGTGGTAAGCAAGACCGCAGCGCTCACAGCTTCAAATGCAAACCTGACAAAATCAAAAAAAGAGAATGACGAGCTAAGGGCGCAAAATGAGACATTAATCAAGGAGCTTGAGGAACTGAGGAAACTGAAGGAAAAAGTGCAATCTTGAAACCTGTGCGCAAATGATGGGACTTTTTGGCAAGAGATGGCTCTTGATTTGGAGACGCAACATTCTGAACTGGCAGCCAAGATGGAGCTCATGGAGACGAAATCGGTTGCGGATACACAGAAAATAACAAGCTTGGAGACGACATTGGAAGACATTTACCGGAATCATCTCGACAGGGCCACCGCTTGCAGGATAAAATGCGAACAGGATCTTCAGAGATGTGACGCCGATGACATGATCTGATATATCGCATACTGAAATTGCACTATGGACATCAAGCAGGATTGTGCCGATGAGATCATGAAGTTCTTTGATTTCTTCCTCGAGAATACATCAAAATGAGCTTCTTCTTGAATGAATGTTCAATCCGCATCCATGAAATGAAAATGAAACTGAAAATTCGCCAATAATTTCATAAATCCGATAATCAATTTCCTCAGGGAGACCTATAATAAGAAATGAACCCAGGCATTCTTGGAAAAAATCGCAAACATAGAATGGAAAAAACTCCTTGAGGAATACAGATGATGAGATATCAATGTCCAATCCACCAAGAAACATATAGTGATTTCTGATGTCTACAAGAATATCAGTGACGAAGAGGCTGCGAACAAATCATTATTTGAGGCTTTGAGCGTATTGCCTGTAATATTTGAAAGAATCGACAAATGAGATGTCGATCTCACTTCTCTCCGGAACAATATAAAAGAAGCCTTATCGGCTTCAAACTTATCTAAGAAATTATCCAACCTCCTTAAGGAAGCCATCAAAAATTAATTTTCACAAAGAAAAAGTCCGAACATAAAAGGCATTTTATATCTAAAATTTACCTATGTATCGGACTTATTTCGGGTCTCATGAGTTAACTATCCACTCTAGAGTCATCTACCACATTTTGGAAAATTTTTGAAAAGAGCATACCGACTCTTTTATGAACTATGCATACGATTGTTGCGATAGTATCATGAGTTTTATTTTTACACGAATTTTTTGTTTGTGTTTTGGTGGTTTTGATATGTGGTTGGTGAGATAGTTCACCGTATCAAGCAGTAGACAAATGTATTAAAACATAAAACTTAATTAATGTCAAATATTTGAGCTGCTTTTTTTGAATAAAGTCTGATATTTAAAAACAACTTAAATTTAGTCTAAATATCATTTAAAATTGTCATTTTCAATCTCTTGCCCCTTATTTCTCAGAGAATTCCCAGGATCAGTCCCAGTTCGTTCATGGATTGTTTTTCTCAAATTCCATACATCTTTTCATGAATGCTACAGAAGGCACATCTCAGAGATCGAAAAGCTCTGCGAATGCCGCTTTGGCTTCTTTGAATTTGCGCTCCGAATAGAGCAACCATGCCCTATCGAATTCTTTTATGAGGTTGAGCTTTTCTTGGGGAACTTCGCTTCGGTATCAGATGAGCTCGTAGATATTGGAATTTATCTTCTTTCATTTCACTTTAATCTTATCCAGAAACCTGTACACGAACTCATCTCAAGCAGCTTGCTTTACTGATTCCGATACGCAGATCAGGGTTCAGTAGAATTTGTTTATTCATTCTAGGCGTGATGCGAGATTCACGTTGTCTCACAGGGCGGTGAACTCTATTTTCCTTCATTCAGATCAGATATTTCATACGATTACCGGTCACTTGTTTATTCACATCCTGACCTTTATCTCAAAGCCGTATTTATCTTTGAATATGGAATTGAGCGCATCGATTGTCTTCTGCTGCTCAAGTGCCGATTTGCAAGCGAGATAAGCCTGCTTTGCCTCCAATCAGAAGGCTCACCACAGAGCCATAACCGCATCTCATTCATATTTATTGATAAATCATTTGTTATCGATGATGACATCCGACACTTCCTTCAGGTAATCGCTCAGGAACATGACGAGCTCCTCCGGCTCCATTTTTTCTGATATCGAAGTGAATCATGCTACGTCCGAGAAGAATATCGTATTCTCCATTTTTTGCCCTCAGAGCTTAACCTTCTCATAATTGTGGAGAACTCACTTCACAAGATCTTCTGCAAGATATTGGCTCAAGGCTCATTGAAGGAGCCTTTTTCACTTATCCTCATACAAATATCTGAAAATGCTCACCATAAGGAATGAGAGAACGATGCTTATGAAAAACTGTATCGGAAATGAGAAAATCGAATTATAAGTCTTGAATGCATAATCGTAAAACCATAGGTATGCGATTATTAGGATGAATAAAGATGAGACGAAATAATATTTCCTGGCGTCATAAATTCAGAGTATGGTGATGAGATATACGAACAATATGAGGATTCAGATTTCGGAATAACTGTTGAAGTAGCTTATGAAAATCTTATTGAGAACTGTATTTATGGCATTGGCATGCGTATAGACTCAGGGGATTATCCTAATGGGCGATAGGTATTCATCATGCAATCATGTGGCGCTCGATCCGATGAGCACGATCTTATCCTTTAATGAATTGGAGTCGTATTTATTGTTATACACATCGACAAAAGAAAGCTTCTGAAAATCTGTGGGCCTGGAAATGTAATTTATAAGGAGCTCTTTGGAGGGGCTCAGATCATCTTGTCTGGAAAATGGTATTTTCGTTCAATAGAAGTCGAAATAAGTATTAGACCCTGCATTTATGACTTGTGACTGCTTTTCTCAATATATTTCCGTGAAATACCTGTCAAGTACCGATAGCGCAAAAGACTTGGCTCAGTCATCTGAATAATAAGGATGAATACTATATACATTCTGATTCGATTTATTTACGATGGTGAAGACATCTCATATGCCAGAAGCAGCCGAACGAAGCGAGTCTATAGGATAAAGCTTATTGATTTTGTGGAAGGCAAGAATTACATTTCAGGCATTCTTTATAGATTGGGAGAGGGTTTTGTCATCCTCTTTATGGAAGGCTCATTTTTCAGAAAAAAGAACATCGACTCATATGACCAAAGCATTATCCCTTTTGAGGTTGTCGATCACTTTTGCAAAATATGTTCTTCTGAATTCCTGCCACCTTCCGAGTCATCATTTCTCGGGATCTTGCAGCGTCCTGTCGTCTATTTCAACGACTACTATCGATTTGTTCGCGATTTTTCACTTCAGGTCCTTATTGTATAGTCAATTCTGGAAGCTCAGATTGATCTTAGAGAAAATATCGAAAAAGAAGAAATTGCTCAGGAAATATATGCTCAGAAGGACAACAACAGTTATTCATGTTGCCACTCAAAACTTATTCTGATAATTGAATATTTTTATTTTTTGCATTTTATCTGTTTAATAGATTATCTATTTTATCATTCAGATTTTCTGAATCCTTCAATATCTTCTCTTTTAGATTTTTTTGGAAATTCTCATCTTTTAGCTTGCCTATAATCTCACCAGATTCTTTGCTGACCTGTTCGAAATCGACTCATATGATATCCAGCATGTCTGATCAGAATGAGCCAAGCAGATCTTTGAGCTCTTGCGGATCAGTCATCTGGTTCAAATATCAATCTATATTCTTTTTCAGTATTTCAGAGACTTTTGATGCTTTATCTTTTGTCACTTCGATATAATCATAGATGTTCAGTCTGGCAAAATTTTTGAGTAGCGCTTTTTTGTCTGAGTCATCAGTGGTATTTAGGATGATTTCCCTCAGTCCAGATTTATAGACTGCCGTATCATCGTCATTCGGCAAGAAATGCACTTTCTGATAGAATCTAAGAAGATCTTTGTTAAGGCTCTTCTTTTCCTCTTCGCTCAAGGAAGGAAGCATTTCTTTGACATTTTCTATTCAGGCAGCACCTCAGTTCAGAAGCGAATCTGACAATGAGGAGAATGCCAAATCCCTCTTGCTTCCAATCTTTGCGCTCATGTAGTCTGCTACCTTAGTTCAGATGCCCCTTCATTTTACTGATTTTTCAAGCTTTCTCTTCCATTCTAACGCGAGTTCCTGTATATATTCTGAATCCTTCTGCAGGTTTGACTGAATCCAATCCTTGTCCCAGACTTCGCTAGGAACATTGCTCATGATATTATAGAGATTCTTGGCTCATCCTTGAGTTACATTTGATGTCTTGCTGTTATCGGAGTCTGTCAAAGTCACATCATGATCAACCGCATGAAGATATCATTCTTCCAAATTCATTTCAAAAACAGTTCATCTCACTGTTGCAGCATAATTTCAATCTTCATATGTCTCAGTGAAATATGAATTCTTTCAGATGAATTTCACTATATTTGACCAAGTTTTTCACTCTTCCAGATTGAATTTTATCTTGATTGATGAAAGATCGTCACTGGCATGAAGCTCGTTTATCTCTATTCATGATTTGGGTCATAGCCTGGTTATGCTTCAATCCGGCCAAAAGACTGTGGCGCTAGAATCTTCGAAAGTCTTTATCTTGTCTCATTTCTTGAGATCCGCCCTGTCTTTTTCGCTGAGTTTTATAATGCCATCCCTTCTGATGATTGCACTTCATTTCGTTACTAAGATATTCGGGACAGAAGCTTTATTATCTAAAATAGATGAAGTCAGGCCTGATGAATGAAAATTGGAATATGCGATATAGGCAATTGATGAGATAAGTAGGAATATGAAGACTGAAATTATATTTTTTTTGAGGATATATATGAATTTGTTCATAAATTTTAAATAAAATTAGATAATTTTAAAATTTTCGTTATGTTAATTGTACATTTTTTTTAATGAAAATAAAACTTTTTATTATTATGAGGAAACAATACCAGTATATCCTAGTTTGACTTAGCCTGATAATATTGTACATATTGTATCTTATTTTCTCTTTTAAGTATATTGATATACAGAAAGATATTTCGATAGATGACATCGGGAAAGACATTTGAAGAAGAAAAATAACCATAGAAAGCAAAAAAGATTACCTGTCATACATTAATACTCTGGCATATAAGGATAAGACTGCAAAATCATCACAGAACAAGAAGAATCCATGAGAAGAGGTTGTGTTCATAGTAACCAAAGACGAGCTAGAACAATACAAGAAGCTTGATGTGCAAGGGCAGATGAACACAGACAACAGGGATGTGAAGTGACCGACATATTGAATGAGCAATTGGCAAAAATGGATATATTACATCCTCAAGGATGATATTAGGGATTAGAGGGTTAGAAGTTAGAATTGAGAATTTAGAGCCTAGAATATTATCGTATAAAGATAAAAGATTAAATTTAAAAAATGCCCGGTGCGGGCATTTTTTAAATTTCTTACTTCTGTGTAAACTGTTATTTCTTAGTCGAGCAAGCATCTGCGTATTTCTTGTTGAGGTCTGCATTTTTGGCAAGCTTTGCGATAGTCTTGGCATCGCAGGCAACCACTTTCTCCATCTTATCAAGTCATATCAAGGCCTCGATTTTCTGTACTTCTGTGAGTGATTCCGCGTATTTTCAGAGGATGTAGAAGCTCCTGTATCTGATTTTCGCAACATCCAGATTATTCGGGTCAGTCTTTATATATTCCGTGCTCAGTTTGAGCGCATCCAGAATGCTATTCTTGTTGTAAGCTGATTTTATGGAATCTAGAGTAACATTTTTAGGTGCAGATGAGGATGAGGCTACAGGCGCGTTTGAAGACGCGGTTGCAGTTGTAGCTTTGGCTGGAGCGGCTGCCGATGAATCTGGCGTTAGGAGTTTTCAGTTATAGGCAGGATTCTTAACCCTGATCCTCGTTGCCTTAGCAAAAGGATTCTTGCCTTGTAATGTCTTATAATATCAGCTGTTGTAATCCAATTCGAAGACTCAATCAACATTAAGGTTGAAATTCGCGTCATAAGAATATAATATTTTCTTCCTGAAAGCACTTTGTCATGCAGGATTCTTCCCGTCGTCTATCGAGATGAAGAAGCTGTTCGGCTCTATGAATTCGAATAATCAGATCGAAGACGATGAATCCATGTCGCTACTTGAGAAAATATCCTGGGCATAAGAATTAACCTTGTCGATGAGCTTATTGTATTTATCTACGGAAGACGCCTTAGATGCTACTGGAGCCACTGGCTTTGATGATGCTCATGTTGCCGGGACAAGAGGCGCTGCGACCGCAGGGGCTGAGACAGGAGTTGCGGCTGGTTTGTTTCAGGTGGAGGCCATGTAGCTTTCTATGACTTTTTTGAGCTTTGCATTTTCATCTTGCAGATTCCTGATGGTCTCAGCATAATTACCGACGGTCCTCTGAAGGTCCGCAACTACTTGATTTAGCTGATTAACATCTAGTGCAGCGAATGCAGAATAGATAGGCATTAAGGAAAATAGCGCTAAGGCAGCGATGATTTTTTGTTGTTTCATATGAAAAAATTATTATTACAGGCTCGATTGTATAGCTTTTTCCTCTAAAATCAAGGCGTTTTTGATAGGCAGATAGCTCTTCCTGTGGAGGGGGCAGGTTCATAATGCCTTAAGGGCTTTCTGGTGCTTTTGAGTTCAGTATCAGACATTCGTCTCAAAATGATATCATGGGTGTATTTTCGCATAATCTTCCATAATCTTATCTCTTGTGACTTTTGCTATTATCGACGCGGCCTTTATCTCATCTATCTTCGAATCTCACTTGATGATATACTTGACGGGAAGATCGTTTCTGTCGAATTCATAATTATCCCTTCAGTCTATCTTTATCCTTACAGATTTCAGGTCTGATATCTTTGACTTCACTTCATCGAGGGCCAGTTGCATTGCTTGCTTGTTTGCATTTCTGATGCCGACTTCATCTATGATCTCATTCCCGATCACTCAGATTCAGCAGATGCAAAGTCATTTCTTTTCAAGGGTTCTGATATCCTTGGATAGTTTGCTGCGTTTTATCTTAGTCAGATTCTTTGAATCATCGAGCTCTTCGAGAATCTTCAATTTCGGCTTGTCGGAGGTGCGGAAAAATACCGCTCATGCAACGACAGGACCCGCCCAGGGTCATCTTCAAACCTCATCTATCCCTATTATTCCCCGCATTTTCAAATATAATTTGACGAAAGTAATACTCTCGATAATATATAGAAAATTTTGAAAATTAAAAGCTTAAGTTTTTTATCGATATTTCATATCCTTTAAACATAGACGAATGAAAGACTACATAAAAGAATTCAGGAAACAAAAAGTGAAAAAGAATGTCCTTCTCATACTCTCATCCCTTGCTTTCGCTTTTGTCATAAATGGATTCTTGTTTTGGACTCCAACAGGAAACAAGCTTCAGACTTCTGTAAAGAACTATTGAGTTGAGAAAACAGACAAAAAAGCGACTTCTGACATCTACCTAGAAAGAGCCGGAACTGGGACTTGAGCGGACTTGCTGGACATTAAAATAGGTTCTGACCTAAAAAAAGTATCTGAAATAAAATTCTCTATCGTAAGCGATCCTCAGGGATTGACTATAAATGACATCGTAACATATAACAAGGATATTGAGCTTATCAAACAATCAAATGTGCCATGATATTATATGGTCGTAATAAAATTGATCAAGACTCAAGATATTGCAACTGGAACAAGTGTCTGAAGAATCATCTTCACAAAATCAGGCGAGTCTGCAACATCTGTGAATCTGGTGGAAACAAGCTTCAAGAGCGAATGAACAGACTTTGAGCTGCAGAATAGCTGAGTCCAATTCTAATGGAAAATCAATAATAGAAAAATCTCCCGATTTCGGGAGATTTTTTTCCTGTTTAAAAATATATCTTGATATCTCCCAAAACCTTGCTCTCCATATGTCATGGGTAGATTACAGTTTCAGGGGGAAGCTCGAATAATCTTGCAAGGCTGGTTTTCATCTCTTCAAGATTTCAGGTCGGCAGGTCTGTGCGTCAATATGCATCAGAGAACATGGTGTCTCAGGTGAAGCATATTTCAAGCTCTTCGATATAGAAGCATGTGCTTCAGATAGTATGTCCTGGGGTGTGGATAATCTTGACTCAATCGATTATATCTCAATCATTGAAAGTCTTGATGTTGGCGAAATATTTCTTATTCAGCAAAAAATCTTCTTTATATAATTCGGAAAGATTATACTCGCTTTTCTCCAGGAATATTTTTTCTTTTTGGTGAATATGGCAAACCATTTTCGGGAAAATCTCGAGCAACTTCTCGAGTCTCGCTATGTGGTCGATGTGTCAATGTGTCAGGAACAGATTATGGATTTCGCCTGATTTGTCTTTCAGGGCATCTGTCAATTTTTCATAATCCAAGTATCCTGCGTCGATTATATTGTTCTTGTTCCTGTAAGAGAAAAGGAAGGAGTTTCATGCTTGTCATGAGAGAGATCTTATATTTGTCACTTCTGTTTGTATTTTTGTCTGCGTTGACATGGGGATTTATAAAAATTCAATTAAATTATTTTCCGTCTTTCCAGTACCACCACTTCAGTTTTTCGGCTTCCAGAGTGTGGCTCGAAGCTACATATACCGCAAGACGGAGCACGTAAAGCATGCATCTGTCGACATAATATCATTGTTTTTCGCACATTTCAAGATAAAGTTTTTCAGGATTCCTATCTTTCAGATCCGAAACCTTCATGATTCCTATATCTATGAGATCTTTGGCTACAGCGTTTCATACTCAAGGAATCTTCTTGAGCTCTTTCACTATTTGTTCGTTGGACATATTGCAATCTGTTAAGAATTATTTTAAGCTCCTTTCCAGTTTATCGAAAGATGAGTTCCATGATAGGATCGTATTATCATGCATGCTATCAGGAATTCATTCGTGGGTCAATATCAATTGTGTCTTATCGTCTCAATTGTCTCGCAGCCTGACAGTAATTATCGTTTCTGCCGGGTAGTCATCAGGCATATCATAATAAGTTGCAGACACAATATTTCACTTTTCATCGGCAAAAGCATCCTCATACACCAGCTTCTCGTTATCGATAATCTCATTATAAGTTCCTGTGCTCCAATAATCGACTCATTCTGGAGATCGCATGCAATATAGAAACCTTCATCACACTTGAACATCCATGGAGATGTAGGGTGCCGTATAGGATTCTGGTCACCACCATTTTTTAACATTTAAGGGATTTGTCCATGCCTGCCACACACTCTTGCGGGGCGCATTGAAATCTCGGACTATGCTGAATTCATTTCACATAATTTTGAATTTTAGAAATATAGTCAATTTTATTTCGGATAAGCGTAGCTTACCATCCAATTTATTCAGAATCTATCCTTGAGCATTCAGAAGTATTCTCCCCAGAATTGATCTTGCATTGCCATTTCAACATTTCATCATGCTGAAAGTCATGAGAATACCTTATCCGCTTCTTCTTTTGTGTCTGCTTCTAAAGCCAGATAAAAATTGTTTCCTCAGATTAGTTTCATTCACATGGATTCTAGCGCATCTGTGGCCATAAGAACATTGGACTTTCATATCGGGAGCGAAACATGCATCAGCTTCTCTTTGTCGGAATCAGACAGTTTTTCGCCTTCTGGCGTATCTTTGAACCTCTGCAACATCATGAATTCTCATCAGAAAATGCTTTTATAAAAATTAAAAGCCTCTTCAGCGTTGCCGTCGAAGTTCAGATATGGGTTTACGGATTTCATATTTTTTAGAATTAATTGCTAAGATCGGGGTAACTTGAAACTTAGTATTATATCTGCAAATGACTTTTTTCCCAAAAGATAAAGTGTGAATTCAAAGTGAATCTTATGTGAAATTCATGTGGATTTTCTTATTGAAACCTTTTGCATTGATTAAGGGGACAAAGGTGAATCATGGATATTCCTTCTTTTCGAAAACGCCTTCTCAAATTTTGGCTATTTTCCAGATCGAATAGTGTATGGGCATCACGAGGATGCCTCAGACATTAAGCTGTGAAAGCAAGCTGTCGTCAAACTCATCTCAAGAAGCTGAAACAAGTATCCTGTCAAATTTCTTTCAAGGAATTCATAATGCAGGCAGGGCTTGCATGATTCTGGCGTTCTTGAAGTGAAATTTTTTCAGATTCTCTTGTCCGAGATCTACTAGATCGGGAATTATTTCCAGTCATATCACAAATCATCTTTGTCAGCAGAGATGTGCGAGAAGGGCAGTCGTCCATCATGACCCGGATCAGATGTCTAGGATATGATTTCATTTCCTAACATCAAGAAGTTCAAGCATGAAAGCGACAGTATACGGCTGTGATATAGTCTGTCAGAATCAGATCGGAATCGGGATGTCATCATAGGCTGAAAGCGCGTATTCTTCGGGGATGAAGAATCGCCTATCC
>AMFJ01034739.1_pt1 | contig 14890 bp, 9 predicted proteins | sample 427208 | NCBI WGS metagenome assembly AMFJ01 (sample SAMN02954298, study PRJNA114691) | groundwater metagenome | biome: aquatic; feature: subsurface aquifer; material: sediment; isolation source: subsurface aquifer sediment | place: USA: Rifle, CO | collected 2008-08
TGGAAGATATGGCGGAACCTTATATGGACCACTTAAAAGAAGAAAAGATTGAACTTGATATAATATCTCCAAATAAGAATGTTAAAGTTTTTGGAGAAGATGCATCCATTCACAGAATATTTTTGAATCTTTTAGTTAATGCTTTTGATTCCTTTAAAAACAAACCCAAAGATTCAGTAAAAAAAATACGCATAAATGTAATAGAAAAAGAAAATAACATGGTAGATGTTAAATTTTATGACACCGGCTGCGGAATAGCAGAAGATAAACTTGATAAAATTTTCAATATCTTTTTTTCGACCAAAGGTTCAGAAGGCACAGGCTTGGGGCTGGCTGTCGTGAAGAAAATAATTGATGAACACAAAGGTTCAATAACCGTTGAATCAGTATATGGAAAATGGACCGAATTCACCGTTACCCTCCCCATATACAGTGCTTAAAAATTTCATATAAAATCTTTTTTCGACGTTTTGTTATTTATCAGGTAAATAAAGAAATATACTTAATATTCAATACAATATTCCGGGTAGCGCTGTTTTTTTATAAATTAATTGTTTAAGATTAGAAAAAAAGATATAAAATTATCTCTTAATCGTTAAACCTGAAATCGGAAAAATATAAATGAAGTATTCTGCAATAAGAGATAATCATTCTCATGGTTCGGTTGGAGATTTTCTAAAACAAGCTATTACAGCAAATTCAGAGGTTTCGATAGTTTCAGCATACTTTACCATTTATGCGTATCATCAATTAAAAACAAGTCTTATTAATATAAATCATCTTAAATTTCTTTTTGGTGAACCGACTTTTATAAAAGCAATTGATCCTGATAAGATTAATACAAAAGATTTTAAGATTGAAGATGATATATTATCCATTCCAATCGGAAGCAGATTGACACAAAAAATCATCGCAAAAGAATGCACAGAATGGATAAAATCCAAAGTGGAAATCCGTTCCATGGTAAAACCCAATTTTCTGCATGGAAAACTTTATCATATAAAACAGGAGTGCGGGATTGAAAAGGCTATTGCAGGCAGTTCAAATTTTACTGTAAGTGGTCTTGGACTAGGGGGAAGTAAAAATATTGAATTAAATTTAGTAATAGACAGCGACCGGGATAGACAGGAACTCAAAGATTGGTTTAATGATATTTGGAATGACAAAACGGGGCTGGTGGAAGATGTAAAAGAACAAGTATTAAAATATCTTGAACAATTATATATCGAGAATGAACCTGAATTTATTTATTTCAAGACCCTTTACCACATATTTGAAGACTATCTGAAAGAGCAGAAACAAGGTGGTTTATTAAATGAAAAAACCGGTTTTTATGATAGTGAAATATGGAATACACTTTATGAATTTCAAAAAGACGGGGTTAAGGGTTCAATTAACAAAATCTTAAAACATAATGGTTGCATAATTGCTGACTCTGTTGGTTTGGGTAAAACTTATGAAGCACTGGCTGTTATTAAGTATTTTGAATTACTCAATAACCGCGTACTTGTTATTTGCCCGAAAAAACTTAACGGTAACTGGACTATTTATCAGGCTAGTCAGAATCATTCTTTAAATCCATTTAAAAAAGATAGGTATAATTATACAGTTCTTTATCATACGGACATGTGTCGAGAATCCGGCCAATCTGATGCCAATGGCATTGATTTAGAAAATTTTAATTGGGGTGCTTACGACCTTATTGTAATTGATGAATCGCATAATTTTCGTGGCAATCCATTGGAAAAGATAAAAGAAGATGGTTCAATAAAAATGAACCGCGCAAAGTGGCTAATGGAAAAGGTTATTAAGTCCGGTGTAAAAACCAAAGTCCTTATGCTTTCTGCTACTCCCGTAAATAATACCCTTCGGGATTTACGAAATCAAATTTCTTTCATTACGGAAGGGAAAGAAGATGCTTTATTTGAAACTTGTAAAATCAAGGACATTGCATTAACTTTAAGAAACGCTCAAACCCATTTCACCAATTGGGCCGACCCTAAAAAAAATCCCAAAAGAAACATGAAGAATCTTTTAGAAAAACTGGACTCTTCTTTTTTTAAATTGCTGGATGAACTCACCATTGCCCGCTCAAGGAAACACATAAAAAACTTTTACCGGATTGACTCTGTCGGGAATTTTCCGGAAAGAAATAAAACCCATTCAGTTTATCCGGATATTGACCTGGGAAAACGTTTTCCTTCCTACGACCGTATAAACAAACATATTCTTGAATACAAGCTGTCAATTTTTAATCCGTCCGCTTACGTAAAACCAGAGAAACACCGAAAATATGAAGAACTGGCAGTAAACAAAGTATTGGGTTTTAAACAATCAGACCGTGAGTTTTTTCTTATAAATATGATGAAAGTAAATTATTTGAAAAGGTTGGAAAGTTCCATTAAATCCTTTGAAATTTCCCTTGAAAGAACAATTTCAAAAATCGAAAACCTCGAGCAGAAAATTTCTGATTTTTTAAAAATACAATCCTCAAGCCATGAAGAAACATTGGAAGATTTTATTCCCAATGAAAGCGAACTTGAAGAAAATGAAGATGACCTTGAAGAATGGCAGGTTGGAAAAAAACTTAAATTTGATCTGGCGGATTTAGAAATTGAAAAATGGCGTATTGATTTGAAAAACGACAAAGACGCTTTAATTGAACTTTTGAATAATGCCAAAGCAGTTACAGCAGAACGTGATGCCAAACTACAGGAACTTAAGACCCTGATAACCGATAAAATTAAAAACCCGATAAATGCTTCAAACAAAAAAGTTCTTGTATTTACAGCTTATGCCGATACAGCCCAGCATATTTACAACAATATAAAAGACTGGTGCAAAAAAGAGCTGAAACTCAATTGCGCCCTGGTGTGCGGCAGTTTTACACACACAACCTTTGGTAAAAATGATTATAATAATATTCTTTTAAACTTTTCCCCTGTATCAAAAAAACGTGCCAAAATTGCTTCTGTTTCTGAAAAAGAAGAAATTGACATTCTTATAGCGACAGATTGTATCAGTGAAGGTCAAAACTTGCAGGATTGCGATTACCTTATCAATTACGACATCCACTGGAATCCGGTTAGGATTATTCAGCGCTTTGGCCGTATTGACCGGCTTGGTAGCATAAACAAAACCGTTCAACTGGTTAACTTCTGGCCCACAAAAGACCTGGATAATTATATTAATCTTAAAGAACGCGTGGAAGCCCGCATGGCGCTCGTAGATATTACCGCAACCGGCGAAGATAATATTTTAAATCAGGAACAAATTCATGATTTAATTGCGGATGATTTAAAATACAGAAATCAGCAGTTAAAAAAACTTCAGACGGAAGTGCTGGATTTGGAAGATATGGATGAAACTGTTTCTTTAACAGACTTCACTCTTGATGATTTCAGAATAGAATTAGTGAACTTTCTTGAAGTTAACCGTAAAAGACTTAAAGATTCCCCTCTTGGCTTATATGCCCTTGTTCCCGCACCCTCAGGTGAACATACAGAATTAATGCGGAATAAAGAGTTTTCTGCAAACGTAAAAGATATTATAAAACCCGGAATAATATTCTGTCTTGTGCAAAAAAATCAAAGCGATGCTAATCAGGAAGTTAATCCTTTAAACCCATATTTTCTGATTTATGTAAGAGATGACGGAACCGTCCGGTATAATTATACCAATGCAAAACAGATTCTTGAGATTTACCGTCTTTTATGTCAGGGAAAAAAAACACCTTATGAAAAATTATGTAAATTATTTAATAATGAAACCAATCACGGCGAAAACATGGATAAATATACTGAGCTTTTGAAAAAAGCCGTCAGCGAAACAGTTCAGGTATTCAAAAAGAAGGAAAATCAAAAACTCACTTCCGACAGGGGAGCAGTTATAATAAAAAAAGAAAATCAGCTTAATGAACTGGAAGATTTTGAACTGGTAACATGGCTGGTGATAAAATAATATTTTTAAGTGGTCGAATTTGACCACTTTAGAGAAAATTTAAATGTAGTAATTAAATTTAATATTTACTGAATTCAGCAATATTAAGAAACAGAAATTATGTTATGGTTGAAATAGAAATAAAAAAATCCATACAATTAGCAATACAATCTTTTGCCACTTTCAACTTAACTGAAGGGGCAATTTCTTTTTTTAAAACTCTTGGCTATAACACCGCCCGGCAGAATCCTTTTGAAAAAAAGAAATATTCCGAATTTAAAGCTAATTACGGGGAAGTTTTTGCAGACAAAAAGTTTAGCGAAGATAAAGCTTTAACAAAAGAATGGAAGTCAGTGGATTTGCTTTTTCAACTGACAAAAGATGAAATTTCAAACCAGAATGAATTATTTGATACAAAAAAAGTTAATAACACAATAATTGAAACCTATCTCTTTTTTGTAATTGAACTGACTCAATCAGATTACTCAAGAACCACTTTTTCCCAAATAACCCGCGAAGTAAACAAAATATTCCCAATGCCGGTAATGATAGTATTCAAACACGGTAATCATATCACCTTTGCAATTATCAACCGCCGGTTACATAAAAAAGATGAGCGAAAAGATGTTTTGGAAAAAGTAACGCTTATCAAAGATATTTCAATTGAAAATCCGCACCGGGCGCATATTGAGATATTGTTTGATTTGTCATTTGATGAACTTCTGCGTATTCATAAATTCAGCAATTTTGTTGATTTGCATAATGCCTGGCAAAAGACTCTGGATACAAAAGAGCTGAATAAACGTTTTTACCGTGACTTATCAAACTGGTATTTCTGGGCATTAACTAAAGTTTCTTTTCCCAATGATGTTAATGATGATAGGGACGACACCGTATTTAATTCTGAAAATATTATCCGGCTTCTTACCAGGCTTATCTTCATCTGGTTTATTAAAGAGAAAAACCTGATTCCTGAAAAAATATTCGAGAAAAACGAAATATCAAAATTAATTCATGGCTTTAACATAAAGAATTCAATGGTGTATTACAGGGCCATACTTCAAAACCTATTTTTTGCAACTTTGAACCAGAAGATTGAAGAACGTAAATTTGCCACAGACGGAACATTTGAACAAAATAAAAAGAATTACGGAATAAAAAACCTGTACCGTTATTCTTCTGACTTTGCAATTTCAAAAGATAAAGTTATTAAACTGTTTGAAAAAGTTCCCTTCCTGAACGGTGGTTTATTCGACTGTCTGGATTCAGAAGATAAAGCAGGTAAAGTAATGTACCTTGATGGATTTTCAAGGAATTCAAAAAAACAGGCTCAAGTTCCAGACGAACTCTTTTTTTCTGAGGAAAAAATTATTGATTTAAGTTCTGTGTATGATGACAAAAAAAAGAAGAATGAAAAAGTAAAAGGTCTTTTTGAAATTTTCAATAACTATAAATTTACAATTACAGAAAACACACCAATTGAAGAAGAAGTCGCACTGGATCCAGAACTGTTAGGACGTGTTTTTGAAAATCTCCTTGCCAATTTCAACCCTGAAACCAAAACTACAGCTCGCAAACAGACCGGTTCTTTTTATACACCCCGCGAAATAGTAAATTACATGGTGGATGAATCTCTGAAGGCTTATTTGAAACAGAAACTTGAAACCGAAGCCGGGATGAAACCTGAAGATGCAGAAGTTGGACTGGAATTCCTGCTTGGGTACAATGAAAAGGAACACCTTTTTGATAAAAAGCAGACTGTTATTTTAATCAACGCAATAGATTCCTGCAACATTCTTGACCCTGCCTGCGGTTCCGGCGCATTCCCAATGGGCATACTTCATAAACTGGTACATATTTTAGGAAAACTGGATTCCAAAAATAAATTATGGAAAGAAAGGCAAATTGAAAAAGCCGAAGCAATAGATGATACAGCAATTCGAGATAATCTGATTGAAGATATTGAAACTGCATTTAATAATAATGAACTGGATTACGGGCGAAAATTATTTCTGATAGAAAATTGTATTTATGGTGTGGATATTCAGCCCATTGCTATACAGATAAGTAAGCTCCGTTTTTTTATTTCACTAATTGTGGATCAGAAAGTTGACAAAACAAGAGATAATTTCGGAATCCGCTCCCTTCCAAACCTTGAAACAAAATTCGTTGCGGCTAATACTTTAATCGGGCTGGAAAAACCGGAACAACTACTGTTGCGGAATCCCCAAATTGATAAACTGGAAGAAGATTTAAAAAAGTTACGCCATGAATATTTCAGCGCCAAGACCCGGAATAAAAAACATGCTTGCCAGGAAAAAGATAAAGATTTGAGAGTGAAAATATCCGGCCTTCTTGTAAAAGACGGCTGGGATAACGAGACCGCAAAAAAAATTGCCGCCTTTGACCCCTATGCTCAGAACTCCTCCGCCCCGTTCTTTGATATGGAATGGATGTTTGGACTGACCGGTGGTTTTGATGTAGTGATTGGTAATCCACCGTATGTAAGTGCAAATAACATGTCAATTCATGAACGAAATTATTTTAATAAATCAGTTCAATATAAAACATTAAATGGGAAATGGGATTTGTATGTAGTTTTTATAGAAAAATCTTTAAATAACTTAAATCTTAATGGGGCTTTTTCATTTATTATACCTTTTGGTTTCCTTAATCAGCCTTTTGCAGAAGAAATAAGGAAATTTATCATAAAAGATTTTTCACTTATAAGTATTGTTGATTTACACAATAATAAAATTTTTGAAAGTGCAACAGTTCCATCCTGTATTCCAATAATTCAAAAAAAATCGAGTACCAATCATAAAGTAAAGATTCTAGAATTTAACCAAGGATATTTTTTGACTAAATATCAAATAGATATTCAAAAATATCATGATGGAAATCAACATATGTTTAGGACTGAAGATCTTGGAAAAAAATCTGAATTGTTAAATAAAATAAAAGCCAGAGGCGAAATATTGGAAAATGATTTTTATATTTCTACTGGAGCTGAAATTCATGGAAAAGAATCCAGATCAAATAATGGCACTACAATTTCAGGGACAAGCAAATTTGATGTGTTACATGATAAATTTGCAAAAGAATTAAAACCTTATATTGAAGGCTCAGCAATTCAAAAATCACGAGAAGGAAGATATTCATATCCAATCATAGAAACTTGGCTTGATTATAATAAAGCAGATATAATGCGTTCACCCAAATTTAAAGAATTGTTTGATAGTGATAAAATTATAATTAGAAGAAGTTCTGGTTTATTAAGAATTTTAGCAATATATGATCAAAAGAAAATTTATACTTCAGAAAAATGTATTTTAATTATTTTAAAGTCAGATTTACCTACATCACATAGACAATATGAGAAAGAAAATAAATTAGAACTCAAATATTTATTAGCATTAATCAATAGCAGATTGATTGATTTTTATTACGAATCAGTTTATGGGGGATTCATAGATGTTTATCCAAATAATCTTAAAGAATTACCAATAGTTAAAGCTATCGATTCTGTAAGAAGAAATATTATTGTATTGGTAGATTATCTATTACAACTTAAAATTATCATAAATACAAGTGTTCAAATTCAATTTTTTGATAATTTAATTGATTGCGTTGTTTACGAACTGTATCAACTTGAATCTATCAAATCAACAGGATGTGAGCTTTTGAAGAATTTGAATGATTTAACTGCACTCAAAGATGAATGGTCTGATGAAAAGAAAATTAAAACCATTGAAAAGGTTTACAAGGAATTATCCGACCCCGCACATCCAGTATCAATTGCCATGGAAAAAATGAAAACTATCCCCGAAGTCTGCATTATTGAAGGATTGGATAAGTAAATTTTATAGACTAGAAACAAATTATTTTGTTAGCTTGCATGTGTCAAAAGAATAGATAAATTATTAATAATAGGTCGTAAATTAAAATGGTTGAGAAAAAAATCAATAATGAAGATGAATTTGAGTTTGACGGAGAAGAAACTCTAAGTAATGAAGCTCAAGAAAAAATTGAGAATGATATTTCACAACCTTCAGATAACGAATTAGATAAAATTTATCCTGACGCGGAAGTCAATATTGCTCGTGATCCTGTTTCGACATTTCAATTAAAAAGAAAATTTGACAAAAACCCACCTTTATTAAAACTTGATCCTGATTTTCAAAGAGAAAATGTATGGAATGAAAAACAAAAAAGCGAATTAATCGAATCCATTCTCATGGGAATCCCTCTTCCTTTAATTTATGTCAAAGAAGATAATAACGGAGTTTATATTATAATTGATGGAAGGCAACGCTTGACTACATTGTTTGATTTTATGAATAATAAATTCAGTTTGAAAAATTTAAAAATACTTAAAAGATTAAATAATAACGATTTTAAAAATCTTGAACAAAAATATCAAAATAAAATTGAAGATTGTTCATTGACATTACATGTTGTAAAACCTCCGACCCCTGACAGGGTGACTTTTGATCTTTTTGACAGAGTTAACAGAGGAGGCACCCGTTTAAATAATCAGGAAATGCGAAATGCTTTATACCAGGGAAGTTCAACAAATTTATTAAAAAAATTAGCTGATTTTGAATGTTTTAAAAAAGCAACAGATAATTCAATTAATGATAAAAGAATGAAAAACAGATATTTAATTTTGCGATTTTTGGCGTTTTACTTATGGCGTCAGAATTTATTAATAGATATGCAGACAAATGCAAAAGTAGAATATAAAAGTGATTTAGAAGATTTTTTAAGTAAAACTATGCAATTTTTAAATCATTCTGATAATGAAAAACTTATTGAAGATATTCCTGACATTTTCAAAGAAACAATGGAAAAATGTTATAATTTGTTTGGTGAAGGTTGTTTTCGTTTGCCAAAGAAAGGGAATGAAAAGCCCCGTAAACCTGTCAATATGGCACTTTTTGAAACAATCAGTTATTTTATCTGTATATTAAGAAAAGAAACGGAGAATAAAGGAAATTTACTGAAAGAAAAATTTCAGATGCTTATAAATGATAAACCGTTTGTAAAATCACTTACCTATACCGTAGATAGTAATGTAAGTGTGATTGCCCGTTTTAAAAGAATTGAAGAAGAAATTGAGGAGATAAAAAATGCTCGATAAATTAATAATAAAAAATTTTAAATGTTTTGATGAATCAGTTATATCAATGGGCAAAATAAATCTTTTTTGCGGAATAAATTCATCTGGAAAATCAACCGCTATTCAGGCCTTATTACTTTTGGCTCATAATGCAAATGAACAAGTAAGTTCCCCTTTAAATGGGCAATGGCTTTCTCTTGGTTCGTTTAACGAAACCAGGAATTTTATTAAAAATGCAAAAGAATTTGAAATATCTGTTGAAAATAATAAAGAAAAATTTGGAGTTCTATTTATCCAACCATATGACGAAGCTATAGATGTTGAGACAAAAAAAATTAATTCATCTCCCACCTTAGAAAAAACTCTAAACTTTCAAAATAAGCATATTTTTTATTTACCGGCAACAAGATTAGGCCCTGCAGATTATTACCAGAGGAATTTTGATAGAGTTAATACTATGGGAAACAATGGTGAATATATAATGGATTATTTTCTAAAAAACCAAAAAAAAACTGTTATCAAAGAACTTATAAAAGATATGTCGAGTAATACCCTTGGAGGACAAGTAAATTATTGGCTGAAAAAACTTTTAAATGTTCATTTAAAAGTTGAAGAAATGGGAACAACTAATACTTTATCAGTGCTTTATTCATATGCAAGTAACAAAGATGTTAGACCTTATCATATTGGAACAGGTGTTAGTTTTATGGTTGGAGTTATTATATCCTGCCTGGCAGCAGAGCAGAATGATATTGTTATTATAGAAAATCCTGAAATACATCTTCACCCTAAAGCACAAGCAGAGCTGACAGAATTTCTTTGTTTCATTGCTAATGCAGGAATACAGGTCGTGATAGAAACTCACAGTGACCATATTTTTAATGGCATAAGAAAAGCCATAGCAAAAAAAATTATCCAGAATAATTATGTCGCCATTCATTTTTTTGAACTAAATGAGAAATTCTTATCTATCAACACAAAGATTGATATCGCAGAAAATGGAAGAGTAATTCAACCCCGTAAAGGTTTATTTGATCAATTTGATGATGATTTGGATCAAATATTAGGGCTTTCGTAATGGAAATTTTAATAAATGAATTATCTTTAGATTGCCAATTCTATTCCGAAAAGGATTTTATAGAGAATGGTTTAACGCCAATTGTTCCTGTATTGAAGCTTCTGAATGAGCAAAATTTTTCTTTAATGAAAAAATATGATTTTTATGAAACAAAAGTCACGTCATCAAAAACTATTTATAATATTTTAACTGAAGAAGATATTTCACGGTCATACGACATAATTAGAAAATTTAAAAGTTTGCTGACAAAATTATTTGTCGCTCCATTTTGGCAAGACAATCAACGGCATTCCGATGAGGATATCTATATATTAAATAATGAAAAAATTAATGGCAGTTCTATTGCCGAATCCTGTGAAAGAGATAAAGTCATATTATCTTTTTTTCATGAGTGTTACCTGAAAAAAAATATTTCAATATTTAAAAATAACATTTCTTTTACAATTAATAATATTTTCAAGGTAGAAAATTATTATGATTTTTTAAATGAAAAAGGACTTTTATCCGTTGAAGAAGTATTCAAAATAAAATTTTCAGGAACAAAATTAAACTTTTCAACCATGTTGCCGGAATATGGTTTTGCTTTATTGAATGATAAAAATATAATTTCAACTTTCCTTCAATCCTTTGAAAAATTTATAAAAATGAATTGGAATGATATCCTGAAAGATAAAGGATTCAATTATAAGCAATACAATGATGCAACCCTTTTTAAAAATAGTCATCCTGGAAAAACAATTTATAAGTTTAGAGTTAGTGAAAAATACAGATGTTTTGGATATCGGGAATGTGATTCTTTTTATGTTATTCGTTTTGAATTAGACCATAAATTAAGTGACAAAGGTTAATTTTAGTTTGTGCCTACGGTCAGGATAATTGAAGGCTGGGAAAAATAAATATAAATCATTTGAAGATAAATTAATGAATGCAGAAATACAATGATTCAAGAATCTCCAAAAATTCATCATGATAAAGATTATTAAAGGTGACATACTAAAACAGGAATCTGAGGCGCTGGTTAATACTGTAAATTGTGTCGGGGTAATGGGCCGAGGCATTGCGCTGGCTTTCAGGGAAGCTTATCCTGAAAATTACAGATTATATAAAAAATCCTGCGATAAAAAAGAAGTAATTCCCGGTCGTATGTTTGTATATGTATCAGGAGATATTTTTAACACAAAATATATTATAAATTTTCCTACAAAACGGCATTGGAAAGAAAAAAGTCATTTTGAAGACATAAAATCCGGTTTGATTGATCTTGCAAATGTTATAGAGAAATTCGCAATTAAATCAATCACCATTCCACCTCTGGGTTGCGGACTTGGCGGACTTGATTGGAAAATTGTGCGCCCTCTTATTGAAGATTCCTTAAAACATCTGACTGATGTTGAAATTAATATTATTGAACCTGATTCAGGTTTTGAAATTACTCGAAAGACGTCAATAGATTCCGATAAAAACAAATTAACCAGTGGTAGAGCTGCTCTGATAGTCTTAACAAGTAAGTATCTTGAATCTATGATGGATACAAATGTTTCATTATTGGAATTACATAAATTGATGTATTTTTTACAGGAATCAGGAGAGCCATTAAAGCTTAATTATCAAAAAGGCATGTATGGCCCTTATGCCGTAAATCTGAGACACGTTCTTGATATTATGAATAATATATATATCAAAGGCTATGATGACAGAGAAGATAATCCTGAGAAAGAAATTGAATTAATGGAACATGCCTTAACAAAAGCTGAAGATTACATAAAAAATAATTCTAAATTGCTAGAAAATATCAAAAAAGTTACCAGCCTTATTTCAGGTTTCGAAACTTCTTTTGGAATGGAACTGCTTGCTACTGTTCATTGGCTTATTAACCATGAAAACATACGCATTCTTGATCAAATTATTCCAGCTGTGCATAATTGGAATATTAGAAAAAGAATGTTTTCAGAAAATCATATCCGTTTTGCATTTGACAGATTAATCAACTAAGTCCAAATAAATTTTATAATGGAGATAGTTGATTGTCCTTGGCACCGTACAGGCGGTTCTACATCCACAAATCAACAGAAGTTGTTTTGAGAATAAATAATTCTTGTCAATAATTGCATAGATTTGTTATATTATTAACGCAGTATAACTCTTTAAATTAGTTTTAATGCAATATGAATATAACAAAAAATAATGGGATTTCAGAAAAATACCGAAAGTGGCTTGATATTTTAAATCGGGATTATTCACGTCCTTTTTCCTCAAAGGACGTGAATATAAAACTAAACTTATCTTTGGAAAAAACCCGTAGATTGCTTGTATATCTGGAATCACGCGGATGGTTATCGCGTTTATATAGAAATCACTACATTACAGTTCCTTTGGGAACAATTAACCCCCATGAATACAGTGAAGACTCCTGGATTACAGCATCCGGTATTTTTTCACCCTGTTATATCGGCGGATGGAGTGCTGCAGAACATTGGCATTTTACAGATCAGATTATTAATGATGTTACCGTTTTTACATCTTGCCGTTTCAGACATACAAAAACAACTGTTAAAAGTGTTACATATATTTTAAGCCATATTAAAGACAATGGATTCTGGGGTTTGGTAAATGTTTGGCGAAAAAATATTAAAGTACAGATTTCAGATCCTTCAAAGACCATTGTTGATATTTTAAATTATCCATTTATGGCGGGTGGCATTAGACACGCTTCTGAAATTGTAAAATCGTATTTTGATTCAGAACATCGCAATGATAAAACACTATTAAGTTTTATTGAAAAATCAGGCAATAAAACCTGTTATAAACGATTGGGATATATTGTTGAAAAACTGGAAATTAATGCTCCTAAAATAATTAATTCATGCTTAATAAATATAAGCAAAGGGTTTTCAGCTTTGGATCCGGATAATAAAGCAAAAGGTCGATATATAAGAAAATGGAATCTTAAAGTTAATGTAGAAATAGTATGATTACACATCAGGAAATAAAAAATCTGGAGTCCGAATGGGGTTTGCGTGAGGATGTTATTGAAAAGGATTACGTTTTGGGCTGGCTTTTGTGGGGAATTGGGCAAAACTCTTATTTATCAGAACACTTGATTTTTAAAGGAGGTACCAGCCTTAAAAAATGTTTTATTGAAACCTGGCGTTTTTCCGAGGACCTGGATTTTACTTTTATTCCCAAAGATACTCATTTTGGTGTTACCGAAATGGAACGAAATATCAAAGCCATGCTCGATAGCGTATATAACGAATCCGGAATAGATTTTTCAGTTAAGCCACCAAAATTCAAATTATTTGATAAATATCCCTACTATCTTGAAGGAAGAATTTATTATCGAGGACCAAGAAATTCACGTATCGAGGGAAGTGTTAAACTGGATATTCTTTCATCAGAAGAAGTTTTTATGCAGCCTGTATTTCGCGAAATTCATCACCCTTATTCTGACAGATTGCCGGAAAACGCAACTGTAAAATGTTATTCCTTTGAAGAAGTATTTACTGAAAAAATACGTGCAATGGCTGAACGTTGTCGGCCGCGTGATTTATTTGATATAATCCTGCTTTATCGTGATAAGTTCCAGTTTGAGGATATGAAGACTATTCGGGATTTATTGGAAAAAAAATGTAATATTAAAAAACTTTCAATTCCTACCCTTGATTCCATAAAAAATTCTTCTCATTACCCGGCTTTGGAAGGTGAGTGGAAGAATATGCTGGCTCATCAACTTCCCCACCTTCCGCCGATTGCTTCATTTCTGGATGATTTGATTCGATTCTTTGACTGGCTTGAAGCGGGTATAATTGCTGAAGCACCTATTGCCATTGCGACGCATCCGGGTGAAAACATTGAAATACGTCAATATCAGGGAATTCAGCATTGGAATGCTCCGGTACCTCTGGAAAAAATACGTTATGCCGCAGTTAATCATCTTTTCATCAAATTGTTATATCGTAAGCAGAATGAAGAAACTAAAGAATATATTCTTGAACCATATTCTTTGCGGCGAAAGCATTCAGGGGAATTACTACTGTACGCTCTTAAAGAAGGCGAAATTCAGCCAAAACAATTCAGGGTTGACCGGATGATTAGAATTGAAATAACAAACAAACCATTTATACCCAGATATAAAGTTGAGTTTGCTTCTACCGGTTTTATTAATGCCCCTGAAATAAACCGCACAGAAAAACAGAATTTCTCCGAGCCGTTCAAGCAAACTCACAAACGGTCATCCTTTATTTTAAACAAAAATGGAATTCAATATATTTTTCAATGTCCTTATTGTCAAAAAAAATTCTCTCATTTAAAAAAAGAAAACAAACTTAAATCTCATAAGGATAAGAATGGATATCAATGTTCAGGAAAATCAGGATATTATATTGAGTGCAAAAATTAAAACATTAAAAACTAAAATTAAAAATTTTAAATTATTTTTTCAAAGGAGAAAAGCCATAATAATTAAATCAAAATCTTACTCTTCAGGGCTTATTGAAAATCCCGATAATCAAACTTTCAATAAATCAATTACTTTTAACAATCCTTTACCCGGAGAAAAATCGCAGGATTTAACCGATGATTTAGTAACGGAAAATTTAACTAATTAACCCACAAAACCTTTTATAGAGCTTAAAATAAAATATGTTCAATTCTGATTTCTACAAATTAAATCCGCTGCAGGAAAAAGCAGTCTCTCACAAAGATGGAATTTCTCTCATACTGGCCGGGGCCGGCACGGGGAAAACGCATAC
>AMFJ01001236.1_pt1 | contig 14878 bp, 12 predicted proteins | sample 427208 | NCBI WGS metagenome assembly AMFJ01 (sample SAMN02954298, study PRJNA114691) | groundwater metagenome | biome: aquatic; feature: subsurface aquifer; material: sediment; isolation source: subsurface aquifer sediment | place: USA: Rifle, CO | collected 2008-08
TGGTCAGGGCGAAGCCCCTAAACCTCAAACTCCTGCTGCTTCAACTGGAACATCTATAATTGAAAAAAGACAATATGCTAACTCACAAGGTGGAACTCCTGAAGTTTCTGGTGGAGTAACCTTAAAGGGAAAAGCTGGAACAGGACATAGATTTCCTTATGGGTATTGTACTTGGTATGTGGCACAAAAACGTTATGTTCCTTGGGGTGGAAATGCTGGAACATGGCTGTATCATGCAAAAGCTGCTGGTTATGCAACAGGAAAAGCACCTCGAGCAGGAGCAATCATGGTTACCACCGAAAACAGATATTATGGTCACGTAGCTTTAGTTGAAAAGGTAAGTGGAGATACTATTACCGTTAGTGAAATGAATTATGCAGGATTTGCAAGAAAAAGCACCCGAACACTTTCTGCAAAAAGTAGAGCAATCAAAGGATTTATTTATTAAGAGAACGTGACGGTAAAAATAGGATTTAAATAGAGCGGAGATTTATGTCTCCGCTCTTGTTTTTTTAAATCTAAAATCTAAATATCCAATGTCAAATAAATGACAAAATGACCAATGTCGTAACGTTTTAAATGCTTGGATTTTAGATTTCGAGTTTGCCTTAATTTATGATATAATTTTAAGGCAAAAGTAACATAAAAAATCCTGATGATTCAGAGGATTTTAAAAAACAAAAATAAAAAGGCAAAGGCGCTTTTAGTGGTCTTGTTTTTGGCGTTTATTTTTTCTTTTTCAAATGTAAAAAGCGCAAATGCCTCTTGTACTTGTCAAGTAAAACAAGTCGATGGGTCATTGAAAAATGAACCTGCTGCATCTGATACTGGACCAACAGAGACTGATTGTAGTGCAACTTGTTTGAGTTGGGGAGGGGCTAATAATGAAGCTAAATATTCATGGAATGGAGGTGAATTTAAAATTGCAAAAGCTCCATCATCTTCAACTGGAGCAGCAGCAAGTGTTGGTGCTGGCAGCTTAACAACGGGAAATGTAAACACGATGGGAACTGCCGCAGTGGCAGAGGAAGATAACATGTTTACAAGAGCAATAAAATGGATGTTGGTTGGTGTGTTAAATTTGGTTGGATGGCTTTTTGCAATTGCAGCAACTCTTTTTGCCTGGGTTGTTGATCCTGCCAATGTTTCGGGTGACAACGGAATGCTTAATAAGCAGGCTGTAAAGGATGTTTGGGTTATGGTTAGGGATCTTTTGAATATGGGATTTATAATGGTGCTTTTGTTTGCAGCTTTTGGTACTATTTTTCAAGTTGATAGTCTTAATCTTAAAAAAGTTTGGCTGAATATTTTAATAAACGCACTTTTGGTAAACTTCAGTTATCCAATTGCCAGATTTATTATAGATATTTCAAATGTAACTTTTTACTATTTGTTAAATAATCTATTTGTTGCTAATGGTTCTGTCGGTGTTAGTGGTTCATCAGTATTTGCTGGTTTTGGCAATTCATCCAGCCTGGCAGATATTTTGTTGCCTGGTAATTACAGTGATTATCAAATTTCATATCTTATTGCTTCAATAATCTTTGTTTTCATCATGGGAATGACTCTTTTGATAATCGCGGGTCTTTTTGTTGTCAGATTAGTTGCTCTAACCATGCTTGTGATGTTTTCCCCGATTGGATTTGTGGGTTATATCCTTCCGGATACGAGAAAATATGCTAATGATTGGTGGAAGCAGTTATTGAACTATTCTTTTTTTGCCCCCATAATGATTTTTGGTATGGCTATCGCCCTGAGGATAATGGAGGCAATGAGAAACGAAAATTTTCAATCTATCGTTGCTAAAGCTAGTCCTAATGCGCCAGGGGATCAAGCTAAGTGGATAGCAGATGCAGCATTTTTTGTTATACCAATTATTATTTTGTGGTCAACTATCGGAATTGCAAAGAAATTTGGAATCGAGGGTGCAAGTGCAGTTACAGGAACTGTAACTAAGTGGGGAAAGAAAATTGCAAATACTGCCTGGAGCGGTACAAAATGGGCAGCGTATGGAAATCCGATTGGAAGAGGTGTTAAAGAAGGTGTTAAAGAAAGATCAGGATTTAACAGGCTTAATAAATGGTGGAAGGACCCAAGCACTATCGAAGCCGGCGTTAAAGGTTCTATTTCCAACGCTTACAAAGATGGCAAAGGTGGCATTAGAGCAGAATTTAGTAAGGGACGCGCAAAAACAAGGGATAAGATTATTGCTGATGAAAATAAGAAGAAAATTTCTGAAGGAGCGCAAGATCATGCTGATAATGGAGCAACTGCTGGATTCCTTTCTGACTCAGTAAACACGGCTCATCCGGATAAAAAAGATGACATCATTAAACACGCACAAGCTGCTTCTGCATATCAGCGCCTTGATCATTATGAGAAGAAGGCTCATATGGAAGAAACTTTGCGAGGAGGGGTTGATGGTTCTAATTTCAAAGAAATGCTTACTGGTGCTGCACACTCTAGTTATGGAGATCCGACTAGTGCTGCGCATGTTGCATTTAAGAATGAGCAAAATTTGGCAAAAGCTGCAGCAGATAACATTGCAGCTGCAGTTGCTGCGGGACGAGATGCTGACAAGAAAGATCATCAGACAGTTGCCTCATTCGTTAACAAGCAAATGAAACTCAAGATTGCTCAAGGTGTTAAAGCTAAATAATATGACAAGAAATCTTACCACAATTGAAGAAAGCGATTATTATGAGAAAATTAACAGCCCCTTCTTTAGCTATGTTATAGGCACTGTTAGCGAAAGAAAAGCTGTTTCTCGTGATATTCTCATTAGAACTCCAGAGGATATTTTACTCATAGATGAATTTGGTTTTGGAATTGATTCCATTTTTGCTGGCATCAATGAATCTCAGATTGAATATTTTGCAAAGCATGCGCCCCTGGAATACAAAAAGGAAATAATTGAAATTCTTTCTGATGAAAACATGATGAATGGAGTTTGGGAAATCGTAAAATCTATGGATGAAGATGAAGGTGATAATTACACGGTAAATCAAGATAGAATTAATAAAGTTATACGCTACATTCAGGATAATCAAGTCGCATTTAAAAGCTAAAAATAAAAATGCAAGAATTTTCAATTCAAAATAATACTAATGCTTTTTATAATAAAAGCGGAAGCAATTCTTCCAGCCCTCTTCTGTATGATCTTGCTGAAGAAAAAAAACTTATCGCTTTAGGAATAGAAGAATTAAAAAAAGAAATAAGGGATAAGTGGAATAGGAAATATGCTGGTGCCCAAATTTTTTCTACTCCCATAGCTGCAATGCATCCGGAAGTTGTAGATTTCCTTCTTTCTTTTAACTTAGTTGATGTCTATGATTACATAGCTAAACAAAATGGTTTGGATGAAAATGGTAGAAATATATTACCTAAAATTGTCTGGAAAATAGCTCAGAGTAAAGATTGGAATTCACTAGAAAGTCTTTTGCAGGAAAAATTGCCAAACTCTTCAATCGTAAACATCTCACAACTTTTGAAAGATAGAGTTTTAGATAAAGTGAGAAATCTATCTGAAAAAACCTTTATTCGTAAAGACTCAACTTTTGGTGAGGTTTCAGCTCCAGTTCAGCAATTAATAAAATTATCACTTCCTGAAGCATTATCGCAATATCCAAAAATTGCCGAGCAATCAATAACCATAAATCAGATAATGATCAGAAGTCTTCCTACTCTCGCTAGGCCGTCTATAAAAAACTGGATTTCAGATTATCATGATAAAAACGGAGTTGGAAAGCATAGTCCAATTGACCGCGGAAATTATCTTTTTCATAGTGAGAATGGAAAGAAGCTTTCCCCATCTGAGCGTCAAAAGCTTGGCACGATTTTAAAATCTCTCGATGAGCAATCCCTGCTCATTGTAGACAGCGAAAAGCAAATCATTGTTTTTGAAAATGAGATATTAAACACTCAAAAAGTAAACACCGAAAGTAGAAATTTAAATGAAGAGCCAGCTGATATTTTTGATTTAAAAATAAATACAATTGGAAAAAGTCTTAAAAAAAATACGGTTTCACAAAATATAGATGTGTCCCCAGGTGTTAATAATCCAATAGTTAATGTAGCTACACAAAATATTGATACTCAAGTTTCAAATAAAATGGAAACGGTTCAATTAAGAAATGTTCCTGCTAATCTGCCAATTGAAAAGTTTGATTTAGAAAACAATTCCAGCCAGGAGAAAAATAGGGCACCTGTTCAAATAGGATCAACAGAATTTAATGAGGTAAAGATTGATTCGGATGGATTAAGAAAGAATTTAGAGGATAGGATTGATAGTAAAACTTTTGATTTTAAGGAGCAATATGTTGAATCTAAAATTGAAAGCAGGCCAATGGTTGAACTTAAAAATATTTCTTTTTCTCCTAATTTTGCATTAGCACCTAAGGATGAAAATGCAAAATCGCAGACGCTCAGGAGTGTTAAAAATCTTTTGCCTGAACATCTGAGAGTTGCTCCATTAAAAAATGAGATAAAGAATGCCTTACCTTTACGGCAAAAAGAGGAACTCTTTAGTCTGCCTAGTTCCAAACCTCCAATAGGAACAGATTATTTTGATGTTAGTAGAGCTAGAGAAGAAAAAATTTCCGCTATGGCCCATAGGGCGCTTGAAGCTTTGCCAAGTCCTGTTTTAAATACTGATGAGAAAGTTATTGATCCAATGAATGTGGTAAAAGAAGTTTCTTTGACGCAAAAAAGGGAAGATGAAAAAAAACCAGATGTTAGTGTTGGCAATGTGAATTTGAATGATTTAGATTCTATGAGTGATGAAATGCTATTTAAGCTTTATCAAGAAAAAAAGAATTCAACTCATAATACTGCTGCTCAGATAACTTCCATTAAACCCAGAGGATTTCATATTGGATCAGCAAATCCATTAGATGAAAATGAGAAAGTAAAAAATGTGGTGGATTTAAAAAATTTATAACGGATATATAAAATATGCATTTTATAAATGTTGCTCAGGCTGGTGTTATAAGTCAGGCACCATCAGTTTCAACTCTAGCGATGAATGTTTTAAATTTTTTATTGTCAGTAGTTGGAATAATTGCTATAATGGCGTTAGTTGTTTCTGGAATAATGTATTTCAATTCTTTTGGAGACACTAAACAAATGGAGGGTGCTAAAAAATATGTGCAAGCTTCCATTTTAGGAATAGTACTGGCGATGGGTGGGATGATTTTAATAAGACTCATCGGAAAATTTTTTTCTGCCCAGTAAAGATTAAAAATAAAAGGCAATATCCTTTTGTTGTCGTCGCTCGCTCGGAAATGAAATTAATGTCATTTCGCTCGACTTCGCTAAACAATAAAAATTAAAAAAGAAAGGAGGTGCGATATGAGAAAAATAAAAAATATTTTTAGTGGAATTATTTCAGTTGTTGCTATGGCGCCAGCTATAGCTTCTGCTCAATTTCAAGAACCAACAGGAACAGGACTTCCTGCAGGAAGTATTTTGGGAATTATCACTAGCGCGATGAATTGGCTTTTGATTGTTGTTGGTATCCTTGGTGTTATTGGTTTCGTAATTGCAGGTATCATTTATTTGACAGCTGCTGGAGACGAAGGACAAATCGACCGCGGAAAGAGAACTATGATCAACTCTATTATTGGTATCATAGTAGCGTTGCTTGGAGTTATCGTTATTCAAGCTGTTAAATCTTTCCTTGGTGGAAATAACGCCAAATTCTAATATTCATTTTTTGAATAATGAAATTTGTAAAATCCAGCCTTTATTGGCTGGATTTTATGTTTATCATTCTTATGTTGATTGTTAATATCTTTTTATTTTTTTAAAAAAATATGATATAATCTAATTATATTAATTTCTTCTTTGCTAAACAAAAAGTATGAAAACAAAAAGAATTTTAAAAGAATTTCTTTCAGTGTCGATTTTATCAATCGTAGCCTTTTTATCAGCTTCTTCTGTTTATGCCGCAGATTGGGCGGCGGGTTATAATAGTGGTACAGGGGCGATTAGTGTGGGTATAGGATCCAATGGAAGCATGGGAGGGAGTGGCGGATCATGGGCATTGTCAAATCCTTATGGGCTCCCAAGCGGAAGTATTCTAGGAATAGCTTCTAATCTGTTATATTGGCTCCTAGCTATATTCGCTATTTTGGGAATTATTGGTTTTGTTATTTCTGGTATTTTTTATCTTTTGGCTGGAGCAGACGAAGGAAATGCTAAAAAAGGAAAGAGTGGTATGACAGCTTCAATTATAGGTATTATTGTTGGTCTTTCTGGATTTGTTATCATGCAGGCCGTGGCCGCTCTTCTTGGTGGAGGAGATAATAAGTTTTAAATGGTATTTTCAAAATAAATAATATTAAAATGAAAACAAAAAAACTTTTATACCTCTTATGTACTCTGCTTTTTAGCTTATTTGTTTTTAACGCAAATGTTAAGGCCGAGGTTCCTGCCTGTATTAGCGCTGGAGGTAAGTGCCTTACCCTTGCTGGTGTTACGTGTGAAACGTTGAATGAATTAGACACTTGGGATAGTTCGACAAATAGCTGGGTTCCGCAAGAAAGTATGGTTTCTAGTAGTCTCTCATGTATTGGAGGTGGGGGTTCTATTTGTTGTCTTCCCAAAATTGCAGTAACTCCAATGGCTTCAGCTCAAACCTCTTGCCCAACGGGGCAGTATCTGGGTAGAGATAAACAATGTTATCCAAATTCAAATTTAAGTAATGGAGGTTGTCCGACCGGAGAATATAGAGGTAAGGATGGGCAATGTTACCCAGATGAAAATTTAGATATAACTGCAACCGGAGATTCTGATCCAACTTGTGATCCAAGTCCTTCTTGTTTGTTTTGGAATTGCTGCAGTTCATCATCAAATGATAATGGAGGTGGTTCAACAAATTCTGGAGCAGCAACTTCAAGTGGTGGAATAATGTGTGATACCTACAATGGCATTTGTCGCGATTTGAATGGAAATGAGGTTCCTAATCCAGGTGGAAGTGTTGGTGCTGGTGGCGGTGTAACGCCGGGAGCAAATCAGGGTAGTAGCCCGAAATGCGGTAGGGATGGTAAATTTACAGAAATTGGGGGTGTTTGTTTTCCTAATAATACAGGGCTTTCCAATGCACCTGTTTATGTAATTCTTTCAAACATCTTTTCTTGGTTAATGGGCCTCTTTACAACTTTAGCAATATTAGCCTTTGTTGTTTCTGGAGTACAATATTTTATGTCTTCAGCAGATGAAGATATGGCTAAATCTGCTAAGAAAAATGCTACAAATGCTGTTATTGGAATTATTGTGGGTCTTTCAGGATTTGTTATTATCAGAGCGATAGCGGCAGCTTTGGAGGGAGGTAGTTATTTCTTTTAAAAAGATGCCTAATTGATGCGAGATTAGTTTTTGGAGCGTGTCTTTTTCTTAGAGAAAAGGCACGTTTTTTGTTTGACAATTGTAATAATATTTGCTATACTGGATGCAGTTAGATAGAAAGAGATGGATTCGCAGGCATGCGAATTTTTTGTTTTAATAGGTGCGTAAATATATTAAGTAAGTAACAATTTAATAGCTAAAATTACAATTATGGCAAAAAAGAAAATGGCCACTGAGCCACAAGAGCAAGGAACAAGATTAGGTGAATTTGGGAGCGCTATCATGCAGATTGCGGAAGAAAAAGGCATTCCTAAATCTGTTGTTATTGAAACCATCGAGGCAGCATTAGCTGCAGCATATAAGAAGGACTACGGAAAGCGTGGTCAGCGTATTCAGGCTAAGTTCAGTGAAGTGGCTGGAGATGCTAAATTTTATCTTATTAAAGATGTGGTTGATGAAACCCTCCGTGAATTTGTTGAAGGAGAGGAAGAAGATGAGGAATATCTGGAAGAAGAGATTATCGAAGGAGAAGAAAAGCTTCCTCGTTACAATCCAGAAAGAGATATTTTGCTTGATGAAGCTAAAAAAATTAAAAAGGATGCTAAAATCGGAGATATTATTGAGATCGAACTTGAACCTCAAAGTGAATATGGACGTGTAGCTGCTCAAACTGCTAAGCAAGTTATTATTCAGCGTATTCGTGAAGCTGAACGTGACAGCATGTTTTCTGAATACAAAGGAAAAGAAGGAGAGGTTGTAAGCGGTGTTGTTCAGAGAATTGAAGGACGTAATGTTTATATTGATCTTGGAAAATCCATCGGAGTACTTTTTCCATCAGAACAAGTACAAGGTGAACACCTTAGAATTGGGCAAAGAGTTAAGGTTTATCTTCACAAAGTAGAGTCAGATCCTAAAGGACCTGGTATAACTCTAAGTAGAACTCATAGTGAAATGGTTCGTAAACTTTTTGAATTGGAGGTTCCTGAAATTTTTGCTGGAACAGTTGAGATTAAATCAATTGCCCGTGAAGCTGGTTCTAGAACAAAAATCGCTGTGTTTTCTAAGGAAGAAGGAATTGATCCAATTGGATCATGTGTGGGACAAAAGGGAACACGCGTGCAAGCTATAATTGAAGAATTAGCTGGAGAGAAAATCGACATTATCGAATGGAATGAAAAACCTGAAAAATTCATTGCTGCTGCCATTAGTCCTGCTAAAGTAGTTTCTGTTGAGCTCAATGAGGACAGAAAGGAAGCTAAGGTAAGTGTTCCAGAAGACCAGCTTTCTCTTGCAATTGGAAAACAGGGGCAAAATGTAAGGCTTGCTGCTAAACTTACAGGCTGGAAGATAGATGTTCTTGGAGTTGCTGCTAAGCCTGCTCCTAGCGAAGAAGAAGAAATTACTGAATAATTCTCAATAATCAATTCACGATTTACAATAAATTTTCAAATAGAGATTAATTTTCATTGAAAATTGTAAATTCATTGAGAATTGAAAAATGAGAATTGTAAATTCTAATATGAAATCTTACTCTTAATATTTTTATTGTATATGAATAAAATAGTTGTTATAGGTCACAAAAATCCGGATACTGATTCAATAATATCTGCCTTAGTAGGCGCTGAATATTTGGAAAAAGTTCTGGGTAAAAATGCTAAAGCCTACCGCGCAGGTATACTTAATAATGAAACTAAGTTTATCTTGGAGAAATGGGAAGTTGAAATTCCTGAAGAAATAAATCCTTCCATTGAAATAGAAAGTGTTTGTTTGGTTGATCACAATGAAGTGTCACAATTAGCAGAAGGAGTGGATTATAACAAAGTTGATTTTGTGATAGATCATCATAAGGTTGCAATTACAACTGAAAAACCCTTCTTCATGCGCCTGGAGCCAATTGGAAGCACTTCATCTCTTTTGGCAAAAATGTTTTTTGAAAAAGGAGAATTTCCTAGTGAAGTTACTTCTAAGCTGCTACTTAGTGGAATACTTTCAGATACGCTTAATTTCACAAGTCCTACAACAACGCAAGAGGATAAAGAGTTTGCACAAAAACTTAATGAAATAGCCAAGTTAGACGTTGAAAGCTATGTAGCTGAAATGTTTAAGGCTAAATCTAGCTTGGAAGGAATTTCAACTGAAGAGATTACCACACTTGATTATAAGGAATTTGAAATGGGCAATAAGAAGGTTGGAGTGGGAACATGGGAAACTACCCTGCCTCAATCAGTTAATGAAAGAAAGGAAGAAATTTTCAAGATTCTTTCTGAAAGAAAAGAATCTAAAAAGCTAGATTATATTTATTTCATGGTAGTGGATATTATTGCTGGAAATTGCCAACTGTATATAATTTCAGATGAAGAGAAAACTTTAGCTGAAAAAGTTTTTGGAGAAAGTGTTGAGAATGGAATCATGCTTTTGAAAGGTGTGGTATCCCGCAAAAAACAAATTGTGCCTCCACTTACTGAAGCATTATCTTAAGTGAAATAGTGTTAATTTGATAGGAATTTATAAATTAAAGGTTGAAATCAGTAATCTGTCATCAGTCATCATAATTTAAAATGACTGATATGCCGATGACCGATAACCGTATATTCGTTATGATCAAATCAGAAATCAAAAAATTACCAAAGTCACAGGCTGAAATAACCGTAACTGTTTCTTGGGATCAATGGGAAAAATTTATTGATGAAGCAGCTGTTGATTATTCTAAGGAGATAAAAATAGAAGGTTTTCGTGCAGGTAAGGCTCCTAAAGATATGGTTGAGAAGAAAGTGGGTAAAGCTGCTTTGCTTGATGCTGCCGCTCAGAAGGCGGTTCAATCTACTTATCCTAAGGTTGTAACTGAAGAAAAAATAGAAGCTATTGGAAAACCGCAGGCCGAAATTTTAAAATTAGCTGAAGGAAATGAGTTGGTTTACAAAATTAAAACCGACCTTATTCCTGAAGCAAAAATGAATCCTTATAAAAGTGCAGTTCAAAAAGTTAATAAGGAATACGAGAAAAAAAGTAGTGAGGTTACAGAGGATGAGATAACTAAAGAAATTGAAGAAATTGCTAAAAGCCGAGTGCAGCACATTAAAGTGGATCGTGAAGCTCAAGTAGGTGATAACGTCATCCTCGATTTTGAAGTGAAGCAAAGTGGGGTTCCTATTGAAAATGGATCCAGCAAAAATCATCCTATGATTTTGGGTCGTGGAGTATTTATTCCTGGATTTGAAGAGCAAGTGGTTGGAATGAAGGCAGGAGATATTAAGGATTTTGAACTTACATTCCCTAAAGAATATCATGCAAAAAATTTAGCTGGAAAAGCTGCGCAATTTACAGTTACTGTTAATGTTGTTGAAGAAAGAAAAAGTCCTGAAGTTACTGATGAATTTGCAAAATCTCTTGGAAAATTCAAAGATTTGGCAGATATGAGAAAGAGTGTAAAAGAAGGAATGGAAGAAGAGAGAAAAAATGAGCTTAAGGAAAAAAGACGAGCAGAAATTATTGATGCCTTGATCGAAGCTATTGAAGTGGAAATTCCACACGTTCTTGTTCATGAAGAACTTCATAAAATGATCGGAGAATTTGAAATGCAACTCCAGGGAATGGGCATTACCTTCGAGCAATACCTAACTCAAATTGGAAAATCTATCGATGAGCTTGAAAACGAATGGGAACCACAAGCTATCAAGAGAATTAAGGCAGCATTAGCATTAGAAGAAGTGGTTAAGGAGAAAGAAATTGAGATAGCTAGCGAGGATGTGGAAGCTGAAATAAATAAGACCATGGCTCAATACAAGAATGTTAAGGATGCTGAAAAGAATATCGACCTTGGAAGGTTGTATAACTATATCAAGGGCATGATGCAGAACGAGAAGGTATTGGAGATGCTTGAAAAAATTGCTTAATTTTTAAAGCAAATCTAAAATCCAAATAACTAATGTCAAATAAAATCCTAAATCATAATTTCTAAATTTTAAACATTTTAAGTTTAGTCATTTATTGGAAATTAGGATTTTGACATTTGGATTTCGAAAAAAATTTATGCAAAACAATTACTTGATTCCATCAGTCATAGAGAAGACCAATGAAGGAGAACGGGCATATGATATTTATTCTCGATTGCTTAAAGACCGAATAATATTTTTGGGAACTCCAATTGATGATGGAGTAGCTAATGCTATCATTGCGCAGCTACTTTTTCTGGAACAGCAAAATCCAAAAGAAGACATTACCATCTACATAAACTCTCCTGGAGGGGTTGTAAGCAGCGCGCTTGCCATTTATGATACCATGCAATATGTTCGTCCTGATGTGAGAACTATTTGTGTGGGACTCGCTGCTTCCGGCGCAGCTCTCATTCTTGGGGCTGGCAAAAAAGGAAAGCGTTTTGTGCTTCCCAATGCAGAGGTAATGATTCATCAGGTAATGGGAGGAGCTAGTGGGCAAGCATCTGATGTCGACATTCATGCGCGTCATATCTTGGGGACTAAAGATAACTTGAACAGAATTTTAGCTAAACATACTGGACAAAAGCTTGCTAAAGTAGAAAAAGATACTGATCGTGATTATTTCATGAGCGCCGACGAAGCTGTTGCTTATGGAATAGTTGATAAGAAAATAGAATAATTGAATATTAAAAATTTCAAATTTCCAATGTCTGATATCTAATAAATGACTAAAAAATTCAAATGACTAAATCTAAACTTGGATTTTATTTGTCATTGGAAATTTAGATTTAAGATTTCCTTTATTTTAATAAAGGCAGAAGGCTTTCCCCATTCATGTCGGGATTTTTTTGAATTCCTAAAATTTCTAAAATAGTCGGAGCTATATCACTTAGTAACCCCCCTACTTCACTTTGTTGTCTAACAATTTCTTCTGATTTTTTCTCCCTGTGGTTGTTTGCTGTAACAAACCAAAGAGGTACCGGGTTTGATGAATGTTCGGTATTTATTTGTCCTGTGTGATAATTTTTAATATCTTCAACATTTCCATGGTCTGCCGTAATCAGAAGACAGCCACCTTTTTTAAGAACAGCTGGAATTAAGTTGGAAAGATTTTTATCAACTGTTTGAACAGCAACTACACAAGCTTTTTCATTTGCAGTATGTCCAACCATATCTGCATTGGCATAATTTACTAAAATAAAATCATACTTTTCTTCCTCAATATAAGAAACGATTTTTTCCGTCAAAAGTGCCGCGCTCATTTCTGGTGCTTCATCAAATTTAGAAACTGCCGGAGAGGGTATGAGTACGCGATCTTCACCAGGCCATGGCTCTTCTTTTCCTCCATTAAAAAAGTATGTTACATGAGCGTATTTTTCAGTTTCAGCAATTCTAAGTTGATTTAATTTGTGAGCACTGAGAACTTCTCCTAATCCTCCCGAAAGAATTACTGGTGGAAATGCTATTTCTACTGGCAAATCTTTTTCGTATTCAACAAGCGTGAGGAAATCGATCTTTAAAAGATCTCTTTGAAAACCATCAAATCCTGGAAGAACAAACGCTTTAGTAATCTGACGTGCACGATCTTCTCGAAAGTTAAAAAATACTACGCCATCCCCATCCTTTACGGTTGCAACAGGTTTTCCATCTTCCATGATAACTGACGGTTCAATGTATTCATCTGTTATATCATTGGCGTAAGAATCTTGTAGACACTTGATTGGATCAGTAGCTTCGATTCCTTTGCCTTCAGTCATGAGTCTGTAAGATTTTTCGATTCTATCCCAATTATTATTGCGATCCATGCCCCAATTGCGTCCGCTAAGTGAAGCAATTTTTCCAATCCCTATAGATTTAAAATGGTTTTGTATATCTTGAATTGTTTTAGTTCCAGAGGTTTGAGGTGAGTCTCGTCCATCGGTAAAAGCATGCAAATAAACTTTATCTAATCCTTTTTCTTTAGCCATTTCTAAGATAGCATAAAGATGTTCAACGTATGAGTGTACGCTTCCTTGCCCAACTAATCCCATCAAGTGAAGAGAAGTTCCTTTCTCCTTGATGGAATCCATGACTTTACATAAGGCTGGATTATTAAAGAAAGAGCGATCTTGTATGGAGAGAGTGATGCGGGGAAGGTTTTGGTATACTATTTTTCCAGCCCCAAGAGCCATGTGTCCCACTTCACTATTGCCTGACTCGCCCCAAAACAAGCCCACGGAGATGCCGGAAGCTTGCAAGGTAGTCATTGGATAATATCTATCTAGTTTTTCAATTGTAGCGAGCTGTGTTTCCTTTAAAACATTACCTTTGCTGTTATTGCTGATGCCCCATCCGTCAAGCACCACTAAAACGACTGGTTTATACATATGTTAACGTAAATTTTCAATAATCAATGCTCAATTCGCAATATATTTTCAAATGTGAAAATTGATTGATTGGAATTGATTGAAAATCGAAAAATGTAAATTGAGGATTATGAAAGGATTACCAATATTATTAAAACGCAATGAGTGATAACCCTTATTATATATATTCTAGCATTTTTAGATTCCTTTGACAAAAAGGGGTTTTGGGCCTAAACTGGGGATTAGCAGGTAAATTAGTTAACATTTGAACGGTTCGACCTGGATAGAAATACGATCTCCCGTTTAGCCCCGTAGTTCAATTGCGGTTTTCGAAAATAGGAAAACGCAGCATAGGCATGACCTAAAGGCAAAGCGGTTTGAAATACTTATGAATTATTTTTCTCAATTTTACGGATTATCAATCAAAAGAGAGAATATAAGCGCCTAATATAAGGTGCTAACTTCAGTGTGCGTATTTCTTGTTTCCAGTCGAAGCGACTTAAAACGTATGGGAATCGGTGAATTATTAATTGTGCTAGTCAGCCTTTTGGTTGGAGCTGGCGGAGGCTGGGTTTTTAGACAATCAATCGCTAGGAAGCAGCTTGATAGTGCTGAGGGAAAAGCTGAAAAACTAACTTTAGATGCTGAAAAGCAATCTCAAGAACTAATTTTAGGTGCAAAAAATAAAGCAGTTGAAATTTTGGAAGAAGCTAAAAAGAAAGAAAAAGAACGTGAGGATCAGATTTTGCGAAGTGAACAACGTTTGGAAAAAAAGGAAAACGTTATTGATCAAAAAACTGAAGAGCTTGAAAAAAGTAAGCAAGTTTTGGAACAGAAAGTGGAAGAGGTTCGTAAAATTAGATCAGAAGCAGAAGAAGCCAGAAAAAGGGAATTGGAAAGATTGGAAAAAATTGCTGGTCTATCTAAGGAACAAGCTAAAGCCATACTTTTGCAGTTAACAGAAGAAGAGAATAGGGCAGTACTTGCTGAGAGGATTGCTAAAATTGAACGTGAAGGTCGTGAAGATTTGGAAAAACGCGCTAAGAATATTATGACAAGCGTTATTCAAAAATATGCAGGTTCTCATGCAGCTGATGTTGTAACTACAACTGTTTCCATTCCTTCAGATGAAGTTAAGGGAAGAATCATTGGACGTGAAGGAAGAAATATTAAAGCTTTAGAAAAACTTACAGGAGTGGAAATTATTGTTGATGATACTCCAGAAGCGGTTGTTATTTCTGGATTTGATCC
>AMFJ01011307.1_pt1 | contig 14860 bp, 17 predicted proteins | sample 427208 | NCBI WGS metagenome assembly AMFJ01 (sample SAMN02954298, study PRJNA114691) | groundwater metagenome | biome: aquatic; feature: subsurface aquifer; material: sediment; isolation source: subsurface aquifer sediment | place: USA: Rifle, CO | collected 2008-08
AATTTCCCCATGCCAAAAGTTACGGAGACTTCAATGTTTTGATATTTCCCGATCTCCAATCCGGAAATATTTCCTATAAATTAGTACAACGGTTAGCCGGAGCCAAAGCCATCGGGCCAATCTTTCAGGGACTCAAAAAGCCCATCAATGACCTGTCACGGGGATGCTTGGTCCAAGACATTGTCGATCTGTGCGCCTTCACGGTGATTGAAGCACAGGGAGTGGAAAAGGTGTTTTAGAAATAATAATCAATCACCAAATAACCATTGACAATTAACATTTAATATTAGAAAACGTTTGAAAAATTTATAATCCTATGTCACTTGTCAATCGTCACTTGTTAATGGTTTCGCTACTATCTCTTTTCCCTCCAATATGCTGCTTCTCATCCTAAACGCCGGCTCCTCTTCCCTTCGATTTCAACTCATGGAAAGCAACGGATGGAAAATACGGTTCAAAGGGCATGTGGATGGAATTGGACTAGCTAGCTGTGAGCTGCATGGAAATGGGGTGACACAAAGGGGTAAAGCCAAAAACCATGCAGAGGCACTCGATCTTGCGCTCACTGTATTACAAAAAACCAAGTTTCTCACAACCCTCAAACAGATTAAAGCCATCGGGCACAGAGTCGTACATGGAGGGGAAAAATACAATGCCCCCCTCCGCGTCACTCCTAAAATACTACAAGATTTAAAAAAAATTTCTGTATTAGCGCCTTTGCATAATCCGGCCAATATTTCAGGGATTGAAGCCTGCCTAAAATACATACCTAAAACCCCCAATATCGCGGTATTTGATACCGGTTTTCACGCAACAATGCCGGAAAAAGCATTTTTATACGGACTTCCCTATGCCTATTACAAAAAAAATCATATCCGTAGGTATGGATTTCATGGAACCAGCCACGCCTATGTAAGTGAACAGTCCATCGACTGGCTAAAAAAGAACAAAAGACCCCATGAAAAAATAATCAGTTGTCACATTGGCAACGGAGTGAGTGTGACCGGAATTCACAAAGGAAAATCCATTGATACCAGCATGGGTTTTACTCCCCTGGAAGGAGTGATGATGGGAACTCGAACCGGTGATTTGGATCCGGCCATTATCTTTTATCTCACCAAAACACTCAAGCTATCCCTTTCTCAAATTGAAAAACTGGTCTTGCATGAATCGGGACTCAAAGGACTCTCTGGAGTTTCTTCGGATATGAGGCCGCTCCGAGCCATCATGGCAAATCCCAGCGATAAAAAATACCCGTCCGTAAAACGAGCCTTCGACGTGTATGTGTACCGACTCATCAAGAGCATCTCCTCGTACGTCGCCCCATTGGGAGGATTAGACGCGTTGGTGTTCACAGCCGGCATTGGAGAAAATGCGTGGTACTTGAGACAAGAAATTTGCAAAGCCTTTGAATATTTGGGAATGCAAGTGGACAATTCAAAAAATAAATCGGCCATCGAAGGAGGATGGGGGCCCATTCATTCCGATAAAAGCAAGGTATCCGTGCTCGTGATTCCAACCAATGAAGAACTTAGAATTGCTCAGGAAATAGAAAAAATCACCCGTCAACGTATCTAATCACTCCCCTTTCAGGAAGAGCCCTGCCTCCACTCGCTTCGCCTTGTTGTAATAAAAATTGATGATTTTTCAAAGTTGATTGCATTTTGCAGGAGTTCTTTTGTTTTACATTTCTTCCCCCATATCATCTTTCATAAGAGTTTGGACCTTAACACTTGCTTTTTCAACTACAGATCCTTTGCCGCGCACTCTAAATCCTAAATTAAATACTTCTAAAATTACATCGCGTCCATCAAGACCGCGGAACTCGCGATAGTCAACTCTGATGTTATGCAATTTATCATCGTAAAAATCATATTTTCTAGGGAAAATAACTTCTCTATTAATAGAGGCAAATACTGCATCGAACAACTGCAACCATAAAGCCTCTTCGTTAGTATTTAAACTATTTTTTATTAATTTTAATAATTCAGAGCCTAATGAATTACAAATTCTAAAGGTTACCACCATCAAGCTCCATCCGTCATCATTAAACTCTTTTAAGAGAAAATCTATTATGTTGGAGTTCAAACTCGAGACCTTCATCTTCACCTCGACACAACGCATAGCCTCTTTCAATGTATTGATTTTTTCAGGACTAAGTCTTTTTACACTAGGCGCTTCTCGCGATTCTATTGAAGCCACACCCCCCAGCTCATTCAATAAATCCAACAAAAATTGATCTTCTGAATCCCGCAAAACTCCGTCTTCTTCATAGGATAAACAAAAAGAAGAAATCAAAAGTTCAATCCGTCGATTAATCTCTATTTTGAATGCCTGCGGAGTTAAAAAATCTTTCACTATTACCGCTGCAATCATCGTATTTGAGGATTTTTCGTAAATTTCAATATCCTTTAAATTTTTTTTGATAAACAATAAAATATCCTCTACTTTATCTTTAATAAATCTAAATTTAGGATTTCCTAATCCGGAATCTCCTAAAATAATATCCAACTGTTTTATGATTGGTTCAATAAAGGAGAAGTTTGCGCCAAGATAGGGGGACACTTCTGCCAAGGTGACAGGACTTGCTAATACGATGGCGGTGGTGTGAGCGAGTGGAATTTTACCTACCCGCAAGTCATTAGTGTCGCCATTTATACTACCTAAAAAATCACCCATTCTGGTTGCAGCATATTCAGAGGTTGACAAGCCATCCTCGCCCGAGACAACTAATTTACTGGATTTTATCGTCAGGGAATCTCCTACTTGTCCAAGAGACTCTTTTAATTGATTATCTGATTGAAATTGCTTACCACCCCCCATAAGCAATTCAAGCATGGTTGACGATTCTTTACTCATATAATGTATATTACAATATTATTTATTTATTGTAAATACTAAATCTCTTAAAAACAATCGAATTTCATTATTCTACCCAAAAATCACCTCATCCAATTGCTTTGCTATCTGTTTTTTAAGAGGTTCCCTAATATGAAACCTCATACACCTTGGCCCCGCCCACGACGTAAAAACGATTAGCGGTCTTATCGACAAAAATATCATGCAACGGTTCGACATCATCCAAAATAAACTGTCGATTATAAACCAGATAACCCGATTTGGCGTCTTTGTTATAGACCATGATACGGTTTCCTGCGGGATCTAAAACAAACACTTGGAATCGTTCAAATTCCGCATCGATCTGCGTGGCTCCGGAAAGATCGGTTGTGGGAGCTTTGGAGATACGAAACTCCTCCTTCTCACCTCCATACAATTTGATCACCGAACCATCTTCTTTCAAAATAAAGACTGAACCATCAATCGAAAAAGAAACCGCATCTCCCAGCCCAATGGTTTCATCCGAAACATAGGCATCCGCCCCACCAAACCCGTTGCGTTGGCGAGAATACCGCCAAATTTGCTTTTGTCCGGAATCCAATAAATAAATCCTATTATTATAAACTTCCAAGTCCACGGCGGCGTGCCAGGCACCATCTTCGGTGTCCACAAAAGAAAATTGCCCCTCTTTGAATTCAATGATTCGATTGGACTTGGTCAAAAATAAAAGGGATTGATTGTCTTCATAATAGACCGCATCAATGACCACCTCATTTTCATCAATCAGCAAAGGTTCTTGAATTTTATCCAAAATAATTTCGTACAATTTATTGTGGGTGTAAACATAGCGACGATCCCCCATGGCCAACATCCCCAAAGCATTTGTCGAAGGGTCCTGCACCGAAAAATCCAAAAAGACTTTGGGCGCTTCAATACGACTCACATTGTCAATCTGATCCCGCTGCTGATCAATACGGCCGAGATATTCACTGGCTTTTCCCCTCAAATAACCGGAATTCAAGACATCCAAAGCAATTTGCTGCGCCTCATCCAGAAGAATTTTTGCCGCCTCCTTATCGTAACTTCCTGTGGTTTGAGCCGTATTGAGATTTGCTTCAACCGTTTGCAACTTGGCTTCCAACTCATCGATATACTGTTGCTTCTGCCCCTGATTACGGACCACATAAATTCCAACCAATAATATTAAAACGGAAACCACAAGCAATAATAAAATTTTATCCCTTTTTAAGGTTCTCCATTCCTTAAATAAAGAAACTCGGTCGGAATCGGATTCAACGGAAGCGACAGGAACCTCCTTGGTCAACTCCACTTCCTCGATGGATACTTTAGCAGAAGTGGAAGCCTTTTTATACTTCGAAAGAAACTGGGCGACAAAACTCTTCCACTGGATTAATCGATCTTTCAAGGGATCCAATCGAAAAGGAAAAGAACGAGGTGCTTTTAAATCCTCATCCGTTCCTTCAATGACCGCCAAATGAATAGGCTCTCCAACTCGAATAGCCAAAAGGTCAATCGATTCATTGGAGTCCAAAGAAAGCATCCCCTTAATGGCCTCTAAGGCCTGGGAAAGAGTAAATTCGATGGTAAAAAATCGACCTAAATCGGACTTTGTCACGTATCTCAATAATCGACGAGTCGAAAAAAGCAGCGCATCTCCCGAGCTCAATGATCCATTGGCAATATTGGAAAAAAGTTCGGAACGATCTTTCGGATCGGAAAGACCTTCGCTCAAGACACTCACATACCTTTTCCGGATCAAATAAACCTCAGCATCGCCCCGCTGAGAAAGAAACAAAGAATCCCCCGTAATCGCGGCAATGGAAACATTTAAAAAGGGAACCAGGCTCATGGAAAGAGATTCTTCTTTATTCGCCACAAAATGATTGATTTCTTTCAAAACATCTTCAAAGCGATTGCCGGGATCTCTTTCTAAATCATGAAAAAAATGATTCTTCATGAGATCGAAAAGAGCATTTCCAATCTCTTCTCCCTCGATATCGGAAGAGGTGATTTGAAAATTCATGAAAATTCGAGAAGGTGTTCCACCCAAACCATCTTCCCATTCATAAAAATAATCTTTTGAAAAAGTTTGTGATTCTTTGCCGAAAAGAAAAAATTCGTGCTGAATGTAAAAAGCCATACTCAATTAAGGTAAAACAGCGATAACATACTAAAAGTTTAGAAAATGATCAAGGAAGCTTCCATTAATTATGATTTTTCATTATAAAAATACTCCCGAAAAAAAGAATTTGACTCACCAAAACAAAACAGTTATCATCTCACCACTTTTGGCCCTATTTCACAATGCTTCGAAAACTTAGCCAACGTAAACGCTCACGTACCCACGGCTTTCTCAAACGTTCCTCATCCCGAGGAGGAAGACTCGTACTCAAACGACGTCGCAGCAAAGGCCGAAAGAAATTGAGCGTTTAAAATCATCCTATCATGCTCTCTCGGCGTTATCGTCTCAAAAAAACGGATAACGTTGGACGAATATTGAAACAAGGCAAAAAACTGGAAAGCCGTCATTTAATCATACGGTTTTTTAAAAATAGTCAAACGCATCATCGTTTCGGGGTGATTGTAAGCAGCAAAATCCACGCCAAAGCCACGGATCGAAATCGACTTCGAAGACAAATCTACGAGGCAACAAGGATCAACTACGAACGATTCCCTTCTCGCGATTATTTTGATATCATCATACTTGGAAAAAAATCGAGTACGAGAGCATCCTATTCCGACTTAGAAACAAGCCTTATTTCCATGACACCTGATCGCCAATGAAAAATCGTTTCTTCATCTGGATTTTACTTGTATTTACGGCGTTCACGCTCGTTCAAAATTGGGGAAAAGGCCAAAGCTCATCGAGCTTGGATCAAAATGATGTGGGATTGATCACGAATAAAACAGAATACACTCAAGGGGCTGAAGTGATTGTAACCATTCAAAACAACACGACTTTCCCACTAGAAATTCCGGAAAACTGCCCCGTACAACCCCTGGGCATCAAAAAATACGCCAATGGCGAATGGATTGACGTTTCCATTCAAGATTCCGCAGAATGCAAAGTATCCGTCCCGTTTGAAATCAAACCAGGAGAAAAAAGTAAACTCAGCTATAAAAACTGGGCGTATCGTCTATTTGAAACTCCGGGCCGATACCGAGTGGAAGGAACAATTCTCATCAACCAAGAACCTCGGGTGGTTTCAACCAATGAGTTCACGATTACCGAAAAAGGAGTCCTGAAAACAGCATGGATGAACTTTGTGTACCGTCCGATTCTCAACGCACTTGTATATTTGATTGAAGTCTTACCGGGACACAGCTTGGGATTCAGCATCATCTTTTTAACCCTCATCATCCGAACCTTGCTATTGATTCCATCGCAAAAGGCAATGAAATCTCAAAAAAAATTACAGAAAATTCAGAGTAGAATCGAGGAACTCAAAAAGAAACATAAGGACAATCAAGAAAAATTGGCGATGGAGACCGTCGCATTGTGGAAAGAACACAAGGTCAATCCTTTCGGGAGTTGCTTGATGATCCTCATCCAATTTCCCATTCTTATTGCCTTGTATTTGGTGGTTTCTCAAGGACTACATCCGGATAAAAGCAGTTTATTGTATGAACAAATCGGATCAAATTTATCATTCGAAACGATTCAAACGCACTTTTTGGGACTCTTAGACCTCACTCAAATCGACTTTTTTGTTCTTCCGCTTTTAGTGGGTGCCCTTCAATTCATCCAAATTCATTTGGCCCTGAGCCGACAAAAAAAGAAAAAGGCGGAAAAAGAACTCAAAAAAGAGGCTATCTCACCTGAAAAAGTGGCAAAAAATCTTGAAAAACCACAAGATTTTCAAGATCAAATGCAGATGGCAAACAATATGATGAAATATGTGATGCCCTTAATGATTGCATTTTTCACGGCAAGCTTACCGGCAGGAGTTGGCCTCTATTGGGGAACATCGACAATCTATGGCATTGCACAGCAATTTGTGGTAAATAAACAAAGTGAAAAAGAAGAAGAGGAAGAAGAACCCAGCGTGCGTGTGATCGAAAAATAAACGATGCTGCCGACACACCAAAATATGATATTTTAAACAATCGCCTACACCATCATTTTTTAATCGAAATTTTCATGGAAGAAATCATTTCAGAAACCCTTCATCCCATTCTCGAATTGATGCATTTTCAATTCAGCAAAATTGATGTCGAGGATAAAGGAGAAAATCACTACAGGGTGAATATTGAAACCAACGAAGCCCGTCACTTGATTGGGGCACACGGAAATACACTATTTGCAATTCAACATCTATTAAAAATTCTACTCCGCAAAAAAACCGAGCAGGATTTCAATCTTAGCCTGGATGTAGACAACTACCGTAAACGCCAAGAAGAAAACGTGATCACCATGGCGGAACAAAAAGTAGATGAAGTGAGAAAACATGGAAAAGCCCAAAAACTCCCCCCCATGTCCTCTTATTTCAGACGAATGGTCCACATGCATCTGACTCAAAACAGCTTTAACGATATTGCGACCGAGAGTGAAGGAGAGGGCCCTTACCGTGCCGTCATCATTTCTCAAGCAAGCCTTTGAACGTGAACTCCATGGGAAATAGATTGCGTACCCTATCTCAAATTGGAAGCCTGATTATTGTTTTATCCGTGTTCACCGCGGGTAACGCTTTAGGGGAAGAAATTCCAAGCGGCGTATTTGCGGATGTCGCATCAAATGACCGTTATTATAAAGCGATAAGCTCCCTAGCTGAACAAAATATTATTCAAGGATACCAAGACGAAACCTTCCGGCCTTACCAAAACATCAGCCGGGCAGAAGGGCTTAAAATGATTTTGGAAAGCTTGGAGATCATTCCGGAAACGGAAAAGTCAGAAGAAACCGCTGCGCTCTTTTCGGATGTTGCCCCGGACGCCTGGTATAGACCCTATATTGAAATGGCGATCGAAAAAAAAATCATTGGGGGATATCCGGATGGAACATTTCATCCCGAAGCACCACTGAATCGAGCTGAAAGTTTAAAAATTATCGCACTCACTCGGGGAAAAGATACCGAAGCGTTGAACCTACCGCTTGAAATAGATCCCGCAAAGGATGTCCCGATTGAAACATGGTATGCGAACTACGTTCAAATGGCCTTGGACAACGCGTATCTTTATAAAGATAGTGAAGGGAATATTCACCCCGAAGCCTTGCTCCAAAGAGGAGAATTGGCGGATATGGTCTATCGTCTTCAAAATCCGGGAATTTATTCGGGAATTCTGGAATACGGAAAGGCCACATTTTATGGAGGGATAGTGGATGAAGAAAACCAATTCACTGCCGCGCATAAGACACTCCCCTTTGGCACAAAAGTTCGAGTGACCAATCTAAAAAACAATAAAACCATTAAAGTGGTCATCAATGATCGGGGACCTTATGGAGAAGGTCGCATCATTGATCTGTGCAGCACCGGTTTTGAGCAACTCAGCTCCTTGGGAACGGGAGTAATTGATGTTGAAATTGAAATCGTATATAACTAGATAAGTATGAACGATCCCTATTATCGAAATCGACTCAAGGCGTCAGGCCAAGCTCGTAAATCAAAAAAAAGAGTCCAACCGTTATCGGAACAGATTAAATCAGCTTCACAGATGCTCCTTGTGACGATAGGAAGTATCTTATTGGTGTCCACCGTGAGTTTTTTATACATCAGCAGCCTGAAATCGGCAAAAGGATACGAACTTCAAAAACTCCAAGTAACTCATGAAGAATTGTTGATTCAAAATCGAAAACTGCAACGTGAACTCAATGAAGCCCAAGCCTTAAAAAATCTGAAAAACATCGATTCGATTGAAGAAATGGTCTCCACGGAAGATTCCAATTATGTGGGAGAAGACGGAGATCTGGCTGCACGATAAATCTTCATATCCTGGCCACATCCATCGTGCTGTCTGCCCAAAAAAGAGCCGCCGTCCTCAACCTACTGAATGCGGAATTTCCTTCTCCAAAGCCGCCGCTTCATTTCTCGAACCCCTTCGAATTGATGGTGGCCGTCATGTTATCGGCTCAATGTACGGATGAAAGAGTTAATCGTGTCACCCCCTCCTTTTTTCCGACCCACAACACGCCCTTAAAAATGCTCCAACTCGGAGAAGAAACCCTACGAGCCAAAATCCGTTCCTGCGGCTATTTCAATCAAAAAGCAAAAAATATCATCAAAGCGTCTCAAAAACTGATTGAAAAATACCACGGGGAAATCCCCCAGAGCCTGGAGGACCTCACCTCATTACCCGGAGTGGGATTAAAAAGTGCCGGAGTGGTCTTATCTCAAGCGTTTGCAATTCCGGCTTTTCCGGTGGACACGCACGTGTTTCGAGTCGCGAACCGCATTGGACTGGTCCACGAAAAAACACGAGATAAAACCGCCTACGCCTTAGAAAAAACGCTACCCCAAGACTGCTGGATTGATTTTCATCTTCAACTCATTTTCCACGGAAGAAAAACATGTAAATCTCAAAAACCACGATGCTATGAGTGCCCAGTGAAAGACCTATGTGAATATAAAAAGAAAAATTTAGTGCCTCAAAACACTAAAAAGGCCTATGTGAAGAGCTCCTAGAAATAAGGGTTCTGCAAATCAAGCTGAGCGGTTTCCATGCGAGCACGGAGCTCTCCTTTATCGGTTGTGGACGGAAGATTTTTGAGCCAAGCGAGTTTTCCAGGGACGGATTGAGAGGGGTCAAGATCCTCCCAAGCGGCAACGGCCTCAGATTGAAAAGCGAGCTCAGCCGTTTCACTTGGATCAACGGAGTCAGATTTTTCAGAATTCATAAAATTGAATTATTGATTAAGAAAAAATAATAAAGGAACTATACTCTAAAAAGCAACTGAAAAATGCCGCTCAACGTCCGATGAATGGCTTCATTCTCAATAATAACTCCGGTCAAATCACCTTCTTTAAACGAGATAAACGCCACACGGTCTTTCCCATACATGGCAATTTCAGTTTCAAAAGGAAAATCTTGCGGCTGAACAATAACACTTTCGCGTAAGTACCGCTCATCATGCTTCACATAACGACGCGCCCGAGGAGAGTCCGCCACAATGATTTGCGAACGAATTTCCCGCTCCACTAAGCGCGGGGTGTAGTCCTCAATCAAAAAATCCTTCAGCTCTTTGGGAATGGTGTCCACGGTCAAAAAGGCTCGAATGGATTTCCCTTGAGTTAAAGTATCCTCATACACCGTTTTGATCCCTTCCACTCCATCATAAAAACGAACCTTCGGCAAAGAGCTGATGTGTCGAAAATAGGTATTGAACTCGGGAAGATGTTTCTCGAGCGATAGCGTTCTTCGTTTCCAATCCTGCTGTTGCCGCTCGGAATAGCGGACCAACGACTCCGGTTGCTCCACCGAAAAATATTGGATATTATTGCGGGTCAAGGCATTGGCGACACCTTTTTCAATCAATTTTTTACAAATCACATAGGTGGTCACTCGATTCATCTTGAGGTGCTTGGCTAAAACACTAGCGGGCTGCATACCCAATTTGAGTGCAGCCAAATACACTTTAATTTCTTTATCTGAAAATCCAATCTCTCGAAGCAGTTCCTCAACCATATTGTTGTAAAAAAAAGTTAACAGAATAGATCAGCCCAAGACTAGGCTTTTCCGAATAAAAATGCAATAAATAAAAGGGTTAAGTTAAAAAAAGTTAACCAAAAAGGATGGAAAATAGTAGCGAAAAATATCTCCTGCGACCCAGAGAAGATGGCAACCTCCATCGGAAAATCGTGATTATGGATTTGGAATCCACACTCACCGGAGTCGAATTTTTTGATTTTTTTGCTGAAAAAAAAGGCGTTTTAAAGGAAGTGAAAGCCATCACGGATCGGGCCATGAATGGCGAGATGTCTTATCTGGAAACGTTAAAGGAACGGATCGCACTCACCAGTCCAACGCGCGACGAAATAATAGATATCGCAACAGAATACCTCGAAAAAATCACTCCGGGAGCGGTAGAATTGATTCAACATTTGACCCGTCTGGGATTAACGGTCATTGGAATCAGCGGAGGCTTTGAGGACCCTTTAAAACCCCTTTTTGAGACCTTGGGGATCCAAGGTTTCGCCAACACGCTCATTTATGATGAAGGAGGAACGGCAACGGGAGTGGATGAAACCAACCCTTTGTCCGGTGACAACGGCAAAGTAAATACGACTATCTCCATTTTGGAAGCGAATAAAAAAGATAACCCAAACCTCGAAATCGCCGGTGTACTGGATGACGGAAGTGCCGGAAGAGATATCAAGACGCAAGGGTTAACCACGCTCTATATCGGAATAGAATATTGGCGCACCATGGGAGAATCAATAAAAGAGGACGCAGACCATGTGTGGAATAGAGAATCCATGATTGAAATTGCAGAATTTTTCAAGCCAGAACCGCAGCCGGTCGTGAGACATACTACCGCCCAAGAACCAATGGAAGCCTTTGTATAAAATGGGAGTTTCACTCTTTTTGAAGCAAGGCGCCCTGCAAGGTCTCAAGCGACAAGGTCCCACATTTCACACGAGCGGGCCCCAACTCCACCCCCATCCAACAAAAAAGGTCCTCTTTGGTGAGAAGACGAGCGGATTCCAGAGTCATGCCCTTAATTTCTTCCGTTAAAAACGACGCAGCAGCCACACTGATCGCGCACCCCTCACCTTGCCAGGAGGCATCGAGAATCACTGCATCGTCGCCCTGAGGCTCGGTTTTTAAATAAAGACGAATATGATCCCCACACGTCACATTCACTCCGGAATGCATCAAGTTCGCATCGGGCATCTCACGTCGGTTTAAAGGATTTTTCGCAAGATCGATGATTTGCTCCTGGTAAAGATCCATGAAAAAATGAATAAAAATCTAGCTTAATTATACCATGAATCTTCAAAGCCTTAAAAAAGACCTCCATCATTTAGCCAGCACAGAAAAAGCAAAAATACTTCAAGGATTTTTCAAAACGGGGCAGGGGCAATATGGCCACGGAGATCAATTCCTGGGCATCACCGTTCCGGAAATACGAAAAATAGCCCAGCACTATAAAACATTGGCGAAAAAAGACATAGAGACACTCATCCAATCAAACTGGCACGAAAAACGACTTTTAGGAATATTCTTACTTCGTCATCGTTACGAAAAAAACTCCCTTCAGGAAAAAAAAGAATGGGCTGATTTTTATTTATCAAATCGACAGTATATCAACAATTGGGATTTGGTCGACTCCTCCGCCCCCTACATTCTCGGAGACTATTGCTATAAAAACCCCGAAGCGAAAATACACCTAGAAGATCTGGTTGCATCCGTAAATCTATGGGATCGACGAATCGCCATTCTCAGCACATTTTATTTCATTCGAAAAAACGAGTACCACGATGCACTTCGATTTTCGGAAAAACTGTTACAGGATAAAGAAGATTTGATACATAAAGCCGTAGGATGGATGCTACGGGAAATCGGAAAACGAGATCAAGCCACGGAGGAAAATTTCTTAAAAAAGCATTACAAAAAAATGCCACGCACCATGCTTCGCTATGCGATTGAAAAATTCGACGAACCTAAAAGACGTTTTTATTTGGCAAAAAATACGAGAGTTGTGGCCTAAAAAAAGTTAGACTTTAAAAGTACAAGCCACCTTTTCCAATCCCTCCACCAAGCGATTCACATCCTCAAAAGTATTGTAAATACCAAAACTCACACGAGTCGTTGAGGGAACATTCAAAATCTTCATCAAAGGCATGGTGCAATGATGCCCGGCTCGTACGCATACCCCGCCCTGACCGAGCAAAGCGGAAACATCATGGGGATGCACTTGATCAAAAAGAAAAGAAAAAACACCCCGTTGACGCGTGGAATCCAAAGGTCCCAACAACTGAATATAAGACAATTTTTGTAAAGCATGAATGAAATAATTTTGAAGTTGCACGTCATGTTCCTGAATAAAATCGAAACCGACTTCCTTAAAAAAATCGAAAGCCGCTCCAAATCCAATCACTTCGGCAATGGGAGGAGTCCCGGCCTCAAATTTAAACGGCAAATCATTCCAGACACTACGATCCTGGTGGACTTCGCGAATCATGCCTCCCCCGCCCATCCACGGCTCCATATTTTCCAAATGAGCTCGCTTCCCATACAAAATACCAACCCCTGTGGGGCCATACATTTTATGAGCAGAAAAGGAAAGAAAATCCAGATCCAACTCCTGCACATCAATAGGAAAGTGGGCAACAAGCTGCGCCGCATCCACGGAAATCAAGGCCCCATTGTGATGGGCCAAATCCGCCACACGTTTTACATCTACGACCGTCCCCAAAGTATTTGAAAGCCCGGTCAGCGCGACCATTTTAGTACGAGAACCAATCAAGTTTTCCAAAGATTCGTAATCCAAATCCCCCTTTGAAGTGAGAGGACAAAATTTCAAAACTGCCCCGGCACGCTGGGCCACCATTTGCCAAGGGACTAGATTGGAATGATGTTCCATGACCGTCAGAACAACCTCATCTCCCTCTTTCAAATTCTGCCCCCCCCAACAGTGAGCCACCATATTCAAAGATTCCGTGGCACCGTGGGTAAAAATAATTTCTTCACGAAAACGAGCATTCAAAAAATCTTTTGCCTTATCCCTCACTCCTTCATACGCCACCGTTGCCTGCTCACTCAGCAAGTAGAGGGCACGGTGCACGTTGGCATTCATCAAACGATAATAATAATCCATGGATTTCAAGACGGTATCCAAGCGCTGCGTAGTAGAAGCACTGTCCAAAAAAATCAATGTGGGCTGCTCATGTAAAAGGGGAAAGCGTGATTTCACAAGAATCGGTTAGAGATAAGTTTTGATATCATCAAAAACAACACGCGCCAATTTTTCATCTTTCATTTTTTGAAGCGCGTCCCAGAAAAAGCCTTCGACAATGAGTTCAATCGCTTCGGCCTTAGGAATTCCACGAGAAGCAAGATAAAATAATTTTTCACTATCCACGCGTTCCATCGACGCGGAATGACCTGCCGCCACATCATGATGCCCAATTTCCAAACCGGGAACCGCATCAATGTTAGCATCCGAACTGAGCAAAAGATTATGCTCCTGGAGCTGTCCATCGGCGCCGGAACATCCCGGTTCCATTTGAATATAACCCAAAAATCGACTGTGTGAACGGTCCTGAACCGCACCCTTAGAAACCATGTGCGACACCGTATTTTTTCCGCGATGCAAATGAGTGGCTCTCATTTCTTGCTGCTGATTCCCGTGCGCGAAAAAAAGAATTTGGGAAAAAACTTCGCTGTGATATCCATCCAATTGGACCAAAAGTTCTCGGTAAGTATGGCCTTTCCCGATTTCTTGATGATAAAAATCCAAGGTGGACTCTTCTCCCAAAATGAAAGTCTGATGATCAAAAAAAGTCGAAGACGCTTCATTGTGCTGATAGCCTTTCCATTGAAGTTTCACCCGCTCTGCCGCCCGAACCAAAATGCCACGAAAAGGCGTATCTCCGCCACTGGAAACCGCAAGATCGTCACAGATGGTGACGTTGGCTCCGGCACCAATTTCTACAATCAAAAGCGGCCAGAGCTCCGAAGGGAACACCGGCAAATCAAGTGTCATGGAAGCCCCGGCGGGCACATGAAAAATAAACGCCGCATGATAAAAAGTTCGATGCAACCAATAAAAAACCGACTTTTCATTTTTATAAGCCGAAGGATCTTGAACCGCATTTTCATAGCATTCCCACCCGTCTGGAGTCGGAATAAAATCAGGAGCGACAGGAACCGCCAACTGCTCCAGCCACAATCGATCGCGCGACTGCGAAGGGAAAGCAAGTGCCGATTGAAAGGCATACGCTCTGACATCCGTTAGGTTGCTGGGAGTAAAACGATCTTGAAGAGAAAATGATGTCATAATGAGTATTGAAGGTAAAATCTATGCTATCAAACAAGTTTTCATGTTTTGGGTCTCGTGGGT
>AMFJ01007932.1_pt1 | contig 14845 bp, 9 predicted proteins | sample 427208 | NCBI WGS metagenome assembly AMFJ01 (sample SAMN02954298, study PRJNA114691) | groundwater metagenome | biome: aquatic; feature: subsurface aquifer; material: sediment; isolation source: subsurface aquifer sediment | place: USA: Rifle, CO | collected 2008-08
GAGTGCTTCTAAAATTTCGTTGCTGTTTAAAGTGAAACTACGCGGAATTCCTTCGGCAATATTACGGCCACGGACTTCCATTTCGCGTACCACATTTCCAGGGAAAGCAGTACCAATTTCCTGTTTAATACGCTCAGCTGTACTCTCACCAATCAAACTTCCATAATTGCGTCGTACATAACTGATAATCGCCTCATCAAAACGATCACCGCCAATTCGCACTGATTCTGAATACACAATTCCACTCAAAGAAATAATTGCCACTTCTGAAGTTCCACCACCAATATCAACCACCATACAACCATTAGCTTTATCAACTGGCAATCCTGCTCCAATAGCAGCTGCCATGGGCTCTTCGATCAAGTAAACACTACGCGCACCAGCACCCAAAGCTGATTCTTTAATTGCACGCCGCTCTACCTGGGTAGACCCACATGGAACTCCAACTAAAACTCGCGGACTAGGACGTAAAAAATATTTTGATTCGTGAACTCTGTGAATAAAACATTGCAACATTTTTTCAGTCACATAGAAATCGGCAATCACACCATCTTTTAATGGCCGAATTGCTGAAATATTTCCTGGGGTGCGACCAAGCATTCTCTTTGCTTCCAAACCAACAGCCACTACCACACTTTGGCCACCACCTTCATGGCGCACGGCCACAACCGAAGGCTCATTTAATACAATTCCTTTGTCACGCATATACACAAGAGTGTTTGCCGTACCCAAATCAATTGACATGTCTGTTGAAAACAGACCGCGAAATTTTTTGAACATAGTTTTTCCGTTGTTTTTCTAATTAAAATAATTGTCCCAATGTAGCTGAAATTCCCCAAACTTTAAATAGTTATTTGCATAAAATAACAACCACATAATATATACATAAAATTTGATTTTAAATCAAACAAATAGCACGGATAAGAGGCTAGCTGGCATAATAGATTAAAGCATTGCTTACTTTATCATTTGGACTTATTATTTGTAGTCCTTAAAATGAGGATGTCATTATAAAACACTAAGGATTTCGAAACAAAACATTTACCGTCAAATTAACCCAAAAAACTAAAGAGGAAATATGCCAAAACAAGCAAAACCTGATGAAATTCAATATCATATTGGTTTATCAAAGAACATGATTGAAAACGCAGAATATGTATTACTGCCTGGAGACCCTCATCGCTCCGAATTAATCGCTAAAGCCTTTGATCCTAATGCAAAATTTCTGGCTGATTCACGCGAACATGTGTCGTATTTGGCCAACTTCCATGGGCAAAAAATTCTAGTTTGCTCAACTGGCTTGGGCGCTCCTAACGTCGGTATAACCATAGAAGAGCTAGCTGTAATAGGTTTAAAATACTATTTGCGCGTTGGAACTTGTGGCGCGATCCAACCATTTATCAATTTGGGAGACGTAGTGATTAGTACTGCGGCTGTCAGGCTTGAAGGGGCCTCGAAAGACTATGCTCCAATAGAATATCCGGCAGTATCATCTTTTGAATTTACTCACGATATGGTTGAGGGCGCAAAAGAAACCAAAGCTCCATTTCATGTTGGTATTACCGCCTCAACTGATACCTTCTGGCAAGGCCAAGAACGTTATGACAACTACACCGGTTACTTGCTCCGCAGCAAACGTGGCGCAATGGACGAATGGCGCGCACTTAATGTGATGAACTTTGAAATGGAAGCCTCAGCACTATTTGTCATGGCAAGCACCATGGGCTTACATGCCGCTTGCATCTGCGGAGTTGTTGCCGTACGTGTTGAATCTGAAAAAGTATCGGTTGATACCAAACAAGGAGCAGCAAAATCTAATTGGGAAAAAATCGCAATCGAAGGCATCTATCAAAGCTTAAAACGCAGGGGATTGATCAAATAATCCATCCATATTTACCCATACCACAATCACCCAGCCCCGCACCTCGCTTCGCGAGATTTAGGCTGGGCTGGTAAGGCCTTTAGCCCCTTTTGAGGCAGAATTTTTATTTTATTTTTAATATGTACTAAAACCTAGCTAATAATCTAATATTCCCATGCAAAAAAAATTACTAATAAAATCATACGGCTGCCAAATGAATGAGTATGATTCAGCTAAAATATCTGATATTTTAGCCGCTTCTCATGACTTCACTACAACCGATAATTTAAACAAAGCGGACTTCATTGTTTTAAATACCTGCTCTATCCGCGCCAAAGCCGAAGAAAAAATATTTTCTGAATTAGGACGTCTAAGACCACTAAAAAAGAAAAATCCCAACCTTATTTTGGCGGTTGGTGGTTGTGTAGCGGTACAAGAGCAAAAAAACATTTTTCGCCGTGCGCCATGTGTTGATATTGTTTTTGGCCCACAAACATTGCATCGCTTGCCAGAAATGTATGAAAAAACGCTGCGCAAGGAAAAGCGTGTAATTGACACAACCCCCGCCCCAATCGAAAAATTTGATTATTTTCCAACACCACGGATAACAGGACCCGCTGCCTATGTATCGATAATGGAAGGCTGCAATAAATTTTGCAGTTATTGTATTGTCCCATTTACACGTGGCCGCGAAATCAGTCGTCCAATTCAAGATATTCTCACCGAAATTAAAAACTTGACCGATAAAGGCGCAAAAGAAATTCATCTCCTTGGCCAAAACGTTAATGCTTACTGCGATCCAAACAAACAAGGATCTTTTGCCGATTTGATTTATGCAACTGCAAAAAATGACACCGTAAAACGGATCCGTTTTACCACCTCACATCCAGCAGAGTTTGGTGATGATTTGGTTACCATGTTCGCGATCGAACCAAAACTAGTAAATCACTTACATCTACCAATTCAAAGTGGATCTAATCGTATCTTAAAATTAATGCGGCGCGGTTATACTCAAGAAGAATATCGAGAAATAATCGCGAAAATACGTAAAGTACGACCCGACATAGGCATATCAACCGATTTTATAGTAGGCTTCCCTGGTGAAACTGAAGAGGATTTTACTTTAACGATGGAAATAGTCCGCAACTTAAACTTCGATGCTTCATTTAGTTTTATTTACAGCCCACGACCAAATACAACCGCAGCCAAACTAGAGGATACTGTGTCGCTAGATGAAAAAAAACGACGTTTAGCGGTTTTACAAAATCAATTAGCGACTCAGACGCGTCAGTACAATAAAGCCATGATTGGAACCGTTCAAAAAATACTAGCCTGTGGCCGCTCTAAAAAAGATCCCACCCATTTTACCGGCCGAACCGAAAATAACCGCATCGTGAATTTCACTGCCCCAAGAGACATCTTAGGAGAAATTGTTGGTGTTAAAATTACCGAGGCACTAACCAACTCATTACGAGGAGCTGTCGTATAAATTATATATACACAAAGCAGTTTTTCCAGCCTTATAATCGTTTGGTTGTTTTATTGCAAAATTAATATAGATTCTTAAGCAAATTTTCAATAGAATACGTGGCAATCAAAAAGCTGACGTAGCTTAGTTGGCAGAGCAGCTGATTTGTAATCAGCAAGTCACGGGTTCGAATCCCATCGCCAGCTCCAATATAATCAATATGTTACATAATTTCACTTAGTGTTAATTCAGCTCGGGGTAACAATCGGGGTAGCAGAATTAAAGGTTTTGATGTTTTGCTAAAGCTGTTCCCAAAAAGGGAAAAACAAAAAGCGTACTTATGGCATCGAGAAAAAAGACGTCCCTGAAAAGCAGTGAAACAAATTGAACAAAACCATTACTGGTATTAAAATAATTCATAAGGAACAAATATAGCAGCGGTAACCAAGTGAGAAAAATTGATCTTGTTATATACAAAATGCTAATTGAAGCAAGCTGTTTTACGAGCCCAGATAATAAAACATGGCTCAGCAGAAGCTATTGGCATCCACTTGATGCTGCGTGTTTGTTTAATGGAGTTAATCCTAATTCTTTTGGTCAAATAGAATTTCAATATGATCGCTTAAACACAAAAGTAATTGCGCGATATATACAATTTCTTAATTTTGAGGAAGATAAATATTACGGTATTAAAGAAGGCGGTATATGCAGAGCTAATTTGTTTTTTACGCATATACAAGAAGAAGCAGACGCAATTGAAACATGGAAAGTGCCTCCGCACCCGCTTATTTTAGTAAACAAGTATATACAAACAATAGTAGCTGCTCCAAAAATAGTTGTTCCAAAAATGATGTTAAGATTTGCAAAGGAAAATTTTTTATATCTGTATCAAAGAAGAAACGACACTGAGGAGAGAAAAAAATATTGGAATGACTACTGGTATAACAATGTTGCCGATCCATTTTTGCAAGTAATAGCCGAAAAAGAAAGTACCTTGCTAAAAAAAGATGAATTGGCGCTTCCTGAAACAGACAAAACTCTTAACAAAGAGTGCGCCGCGAAACAAGATAACAAAGAAGATAAAGAAAAAAATGAAAAGGTAAAAATAATATTAGAAGAGTCGGCAAGAGCACGTGAAAAAAGAATACGTAATCGTGGACACGAAATTTATAAAGACGGCGAAGAAAAATACCCTCATAAAAAAATCACCAAAGAAGATGTCGCCCGGCAAATCATGCAAGAAGAAGCTGCATTGTATGAGTTAATATCCAAAGAGCAGCCACTTAAGAAACAACCGGTTCTTGGTACATATCTCAAGGAACTCAGAAAAACAGCATACTGAAAACATACTGATTTTATACCGGTATATTTTTGGTATGTTTTTAGTATGCTTTTAACCCAATGATTTATCTAATTTTTTCTGTAAAAATATACCGCTTCTAAGATTGCCCCTGTTTTTCCCCTGCCACACAATTACCTCCGAAAGTTTGCTTCAATCACCGTCATATAATTGGAGGATTTATTATGCAACATCAAAACGATCTTAAGTTTCTTCGTGAACCACAGGTATCCGCATTAACGGGACTATCGAAAAGTACTAGATGGCGTCTCGAGAAAGAAGGCCGTTTTCCTAAGAAACGACAATTATCAGCAAAGTCTGTTGGTTGGTTAGCACCAGAAATTGAAGAGTGGATACAAACAAGAGCTATTGTAAAAACTGGGGTCATTAATAATGATGTCAGATAAAACAAATGCCAAAGAAGTTGAAGAAGTTGGTACACGGTTTAATGGTTCCAGCGTTGATGAATCATCAGAAGAAGCTGTTGCGCGACTTGCAAAATTGGCGCTAATAGAATATGCGCAAGTTCGAAAGCAGGAAGCCGAGAAATTAAATATACCCGTTGGATTTTTAGATGCTGCGATTAAAAACTATCAGCAGCTAGCCTTGGTGGATTTAGATAAAAAAAGCGAGCTGGAGACTGGGGTTGACCCTTGGGAATATGAAGTTAATGGAAATATAATTGCAGATGAAATCAGAGACCTTGTTGAAAAGCATGTAATATTATCCAAGCATCAAATTACTGTTTTGGTTTTGTGGGTGTTTGGCACATATTGCATTGATGCGTTCGGTATCTTTCCAAAACTGCTTATCACCTCACCAGACAAACGCTGTGGAAAAACCACGGCTTTAAGCGTCTTGAACAGCGTTGCAAACAGAGCATTAGCGACCTCAAATGCAACACCATCTGCAATATTTAGATCGATAGAATTATGGAAACCAACACTTCTTATTGATGAGGGCGATACATTCATCAATAACGACGATGGGAATTTAAAGGGTGTTATAAATTCCGGGCATACCAAAGATACGGCATACGTATTACGGGTTGAAGGAGATAATAACAATAGACATCCCAAACAATTTAGTACCTGGACCCCGATGGTTATAGCGATGATAAAAAACCCGCCTGATACTATTATTGATCGTTCTGTGGTTATAAAACTAAGGCGCAAACTAACATCAGAACGCACGGCCAAATGGCCCTTTGATAATTTTTCTAAATTAGAGTCTTTAAGGCGGCAATTGAAGAGATGGTCTGATGATAGTTTTGAAACTTTAAAAAACCATGCGCCTAATATGCCTATAATAGACAACGATAGGACCGCAGATAACTGGGTGCCACTATTTGCCATAGCTTCATTGCTTGGCGCCGCATGGCTTGCAAATGTCGAGGAGGCATTTAGAGACTTAAATGGAAGCCATGAAAAAAGTGATGAAAATATTAATACGTTACTTTTGATGGATATCAAAGAGATTTTTATAGAAACCAATTTTGATAAAATCCACTCAAGCGATTTAGTAATAAGGTTGGTTGAATTAGAGGATCATCCTTGGAGTGAGTATAGGCACGGTAAACCGATTACCTGTAATACCCTGGCAAAATTGTTAAGCTCATTTGGAATCAAGCCAAGGCAAATTCGTATTGGACAAAATAAGCAGGGATATTATCTTTCAGATTTTGAAGATACCTTCTCTCGCTATATACCCTCTATTCAAAACCCTACAACCCTACATTCAGCATCTGGCTTGGTTTTCAACGATTTTGTTAACCCTACAGATAATATGAGTGTAGGGTTTTAAAATCTATCTTAAGCCACGCCAGTAAAGAATTGTAGGGTTGTAGGGGTTTAAAACGGTGGGTACATGATGGGAATGTAGTTTGAACGGTGAAAATAAAAATTTGTATATGACAATTATGTCGCAGTAAAAAATAAAACTATTGGAGGAAATAATATGCAAAAAGTATCAGCTTCTTTAAGTACGAGCATGGTGGTTAATTTAAAAGAACTATCTAAAAGTTCCGGTAAATCGTTATCCCAAATTATATCCGAACTTATAGAAATTGGATGCAAAGTTAAGCGGTATCAAGAAACACAAAAATCTAATCCACAAGAGGTGAAGAAGGCAGAACTTATAGATAAACACACCGAATACCTATTAAGAATAATGGCTATTGCTGCAGATTGCTATAGATGTATGCGCAATGAAAAGTCAAAATATGCTGAGGAAAGTGTTAATGATGTTTTAGATAAAATCATGGCTAACGCTCAAAGATTTATTGATGGGTATTTAAATAGAAGTCAGTAATGCCTGGTTTTCACGATCGGCAGAATATAAAATTTGCTGTTTTTTATGGAGCAGAAATGCATCACCTATCAGTTTATCATGATGCACATTTGCACCATGACGGTGCTAATCAGCACCATTTCATGCTTTTTATTTTTATTTGTCAGTAGGTTATAAACAGCATCCATTGTGGTGCTAAGTGCATCAAATCAGGTACGCTGCATTTTTATTTTTGGCAAATTAAAAAAATTTAAAAATTGATTTATCGCGTGTTAAATCAATTGGATATGAGAAAAGTTACTAGTAACGTGGGGTGTGTATTCAAATTAACTGACCAACTACAAAATTGACTATACAATTATCGCTCGTACTAAATTATTTTAGAGCAAATAGCAACTTAATTGCGTACGATTTTCAGTTTTACTAGCGGTGGTAATATTAAAAAAATAAAAGTGACAAATATAAGTCAAAATTTGTGTGAAGTAGTTATGAGTAAGGGAAGCTCGTATGGAAAATTTATGGCATGCTAGATCGATCGACGAAATAGCCGCTCAATTTAAAACAAATATTACAATGGGGCTTGCTCAGCAAGAAGCCAAACAGCGCTTGGTCTTAGATGGTGCAAATGTCCTCAAAAAAGAAAAAACCATAACAGCGTTGACTATTTTTCTAAGACAATTGAAAAGTTTAGTTATTTGGGTGCTTATTGTTGCGGCAATCGTCTCAATTGGTTTAAATGCGGTGATCGATGGTTTTGCAATTTTAGCCATTGTTGTTTTAAATGTAACCATAGGATTTTTTCAGGAATATCGTGCGGACAAGGCAGTAGCTGCTCTTAAAAAACTTGCTGCGCCAAAAGCAAAGGTTTTGCGAGATGGCCACTTTGAAATTATTCCGGCTGCCAACATGGTTCGCGGGGATGTTATTCTTGTACAAGGCGGTGATTTGGTTGCTGCCGATGCACGGTTAATAGAAACCTCAGCTTTATATGCTAATGAAGCATCTTTAACTGGCGAGTCCGAACCTGCCGAAAAAAACACCGATCTTTGTTCAAAAGAAACTATTTTAGCTGATCAAAAAAATATGATTTTTTTTGGAACAAATATCGTAAAAGGAATGGGTAGAGCTATTGTCGTAAAAACAGGAATGGATACTGAGGTGGGTCATATTGCGAATTTGCTTGAAAAAGCATCCGGCGATGAAACACCACTGCAGCGACGACTTAGCCAAGTGGCACAACGTTTATTATGGATCTGTTTAGGAATTGTAGTAGTTATTTTTTTTATAGGACTTTTTCGTTCTATTAAGCCTTTCGAATTATTTCTTACCGCGGTTAGTTTGGCCGTAGCTGCTATTCCCGAAGGTCTTCCTACTGTTGTAACAATAGCACTTGCTCTTGGTGTGCAGCGTATGGTGAGACGTAATGCTTTAGTAAGACATCTCCCAGCTGTTGAGACCATGGAATGCGTGCAAGTAATTTGTACTGATAAAACTGGCACATTGACTGTTGGTCAAATGAGCGTGCGTCAGATAATGACCAGTGAGAGAATTTATACTGTTACAGGAGAAGGATACAAGCCAGAAGGTTTTTTCTTTTCAGATAACAAAATGTGTGCGCCCAATGAAGAACACACGCTTCTTGAGCTTCTCAAAGTTGGGATTGCTTGTAATGAAGCTGAGCTTCGTTTTAGTGACAATTGTTATTCAATTATCGGCAATCCTACTGAAGGCGCGTTCTTGGTAGCCGGGGCTAAAGCTGGTTTACAGCGCGAGGAACTTGAAGCTGAAATGCCAATTGTTAAAGTGCTACCGTTTGATTCTGATCGTAAACGAATGACAACAATACGGAAGCAAGGAGATAAATTTTGGTGTTTTATGAAGGGTGCTCCAGAAATGGTTATGGAACGCTGTACTCATATTTATACCGAACAAGGAATTAAAGAACTAACTTCTATTGAACGCGCACGGATTAGTCAATCTCACCTTTCTATGACAAACGAAGCACTCCGGGTGTTAGCTTTAGCAGAAAAATCTTTAGATGAATTAACAACCGAAGACGATATTGGGTTAAGTGATGAAAAATTAGAGCAAGGATTTATATTTTTAGGGTTGGTGGGTTTGCAAGACCCACCACGCGCAGAAGCTCTTGGGGCAGTTAGACGTTGTAAGCGTGCCGGTATTAAGACTGTAATGATTACTGGTGATCATCCAAATACAGCGCGTGCGATTGCAAGAGAGCTCGAAATTTTTTCTGGCAACGATGAGGTGATTGTTGGTTTTGAACTTGAACAAATGAGCGATGAAGAGCTCACCAAGCGCGTTAATCGTATTTCTGTTTACGCATGTGTAACCGCTGAACATAAGCTTCGCATCGTTCGCGCTTGGAAAAATAATGGTGCAGTGGTTGCCATGACCGGCGATGGTGTTAATGATGCTCCGGCACTAAAAGAAGCAGCGATAGGTATTGCTATGGGCATAACAGGAACGGAAGTTACCAAAGAAGCAGCCAATATCATTATTACTGATGATAATTTTGCTTCCATAGTAGTGGCAATAGAAGAGGGACGCGGTATTTATGATAACATTGCCAAAACCATAGCCTACCTTTTGGGCGGTAATTCTGGAGAGTTGGTAGTAATGCTGGTTGGTGCGCTCATTGGTTGGCCATTGATTTTACTGCCAGTTCATTTGCTTTGGATTAATCTGGTTACTGATGGACTACCAGCGCTTGCCTTGGCGGTAGATCCAATCGACTCTAGTGTGATGGCCTATCCACCGCGACAACGAAAAGCACAGTTATTAGATAAAGCATTTATTAAACAAATTTTACTTGTTGGATTTTTAACTGCAACAGTTGCGCTTGGTGTTTTTGCTTATGAATTCTACATTATTGGGAATCTTGAAAATGCTCGGGATGCTGCTTTTTCGACTTTGGTTGTTGCAGAGCTTTTGCGAGCTTTTGGAGCGCGCAGTAAGACCAAAACAATATGGCAATTAGGATTATTCAAAAACATACACTTATTTATTATAGTGGGCGTGAGTTTTCTTTTACAAGTTGTTATCCATCATGTCTCGTGGTTACGTGCGATATTTAAAATCGGTCCTGTTTCTTGGTCTGAATGTCTAATATGGATTGCATTGGGGTGCATTCCTTTGTTAGTATTGGAGTGCTTAAAAATGTTTCGCCAAACAAAAGGGAAGAAAGCGTTATGATGGGGTTTCAAAAAAGGTGCAAATATTTTTTCCTTTGGGTTTTTTTATTTTACACATGCATTGTACATGGCGCTACAGCATTAGATTTACCAACATTAGTTAACGAAGCATTACAAAATAACCCTGAAATTAATGCCGCTTTAGAGCATTGGCATGCCGCTAAAGCGATGATTTCTCAAGCAAGGACATTACCAGATCCATCTATAAATTTTGGTTATAAAAAGATGTCCGGTTCTGACATGCATAGTCACGAGAGAATGTATGGGTTCAGCCAAGAAATACCTTTTCCCAATAAATTATATTTGCGCGGTCAAGTTGCCTCTTCCGAAGCTGAAAGCATAAAACAAAATTATTTTGCTACCCGTCGACAAGTAATAGCCCAGTTAAAAGAAATCTATTATGAGCTATATTTGGTTACCCGTTCCATAGGCATTCTTGAGTATAATAAATCATTGCTTGTTAGTATCGAAAAAACCGCTAAAGCTTATTACGCTGTAGGCAAAGGCTCACAGCAAGATGTCTTCCGTGCACAGACTGAAATTACTCGCTTAATTTCTCGCTTATTAATGTTAAAACAAGAGCGAGAATCCCTGCAAGCCGAAATAAATCGAATTATTAATCGCCCATCGATGGCTCCGATTCAAGTTTTATTAACATTGCCTCATAGACCGCTGCACCATAGTTTAGTAGAGCTTAATGCTAGGCTTGCTTATTCTTCTCCACACCTTTTAACTCGGTTAAAAAATGTTGAACGTAATGATCGATCTGTGGCTTTAGCCAAAAGTGAATATTTACCTGATTTTGAGATTGAATTTGAACGTTTCCGAAAAAATGAAAATTCTGTTAGAGAAAATGGTTATGAAGCAAAGCTAAAGGCCACCATCCCGCTCTATTTTATGACCAAGCAAAACCAAGGTGTAAAAGAGGCCGCGGCCAATCGTGCAGCATCATTTCAAGATTTTAAAAATATAAGAACGGATCTCTTGTTTCGTATCAAAGATAGTGTTCTAAAAATTGAACGTGCTAATGAACTTATTAATCTTATTAAAAATACTCTTATTCCCCAAGCGCGTTTTACTTTTGATTCTGCTAAAGCCAGCTACTCCGTTGGTAAGGTCGATTTTTTGACTCTCTTAAATAGCTTTCTAACTTTGCAAGAAAATGAAATAGAGCTAAGAAGTGAACAAGTTGCATATGAAAAAGCGATGGCCAGATTGGAAGAAATTGTTGGAGATGAACCATGATAAAAAAGAGCACTCTTCTTTTGATTGGCTTGGGTTTAATAACAGTTGTTGCTGTGCTTATTGCTTTTGGTTTTTTCTTGAATAAATTGAAACCAAAAGAAGTAGTATCTCACTCACATACTGTACAAACTTCTCATCCAGCCGAACATGTTGAAAGCATTCAAAACAACACTGTTACTATCAACCCGGAACAGCTGCAATCTATAGGTGTAACTTTTGCAATTGTTGAAAAAAGGGCGATTGAAAAAGAAATTCGTACGGTGGGGTATGTTGAAGTTGATGAGCGCAAAACAGCATCAATTAACATCAAAGTAGGTGGATGGATAGAAAAACTAATGGTTAATTATACAGGGGAACATGTAAAAAAAGGCGAAGTTTTGTTCACAATTTATAGCCCAGAATTAGTCGCCACTGAGCAAGAATACTTGTTGGCCCTTCAAGCTGTAAAAAAGTTAAAAAACAGCAAATACCAAGAGGTGTCTCATGGAGCCACATCATTGCTGGACGTAACGGGACAACGTTTGCGGTTGTTTGATGTTGCTGAAGACTCTATTCAGGAATTGGGTCAGACTGGACAAGTAAAAAAAGCTTTGCCTATCCATTCCCCCTTGTCTGGTACGGTAATAGAAAAAATGGCTTTAGTTGGGATGCAAGTAAATCCGGGCGATAAGCTCTATGTGATCGCCGACCTTTCTAGTGTCTGGGTGCTCGCAGATATTTACGAACAAGATTTACCAGAAGTTAGAGTTGGGCAGGCGGGTACAATTGCATCTTCGTATTTCCCTAATAAAGTTTTACTAGGGAAGATTGATTTCATTTCTCCAACTACCGATCTACAGACGCGGACCACGAAAGCCAGGTTTGAATTTGATAATCAAGATGAGCTGTTAAAACCAGGAATGTATGTCAGTGTGAATTTAAAGATCCCTCTAAGAAAGCGTTTGGTTGTTCCAAGCGATGCTGTTCTTGAGTCTGGCGAAAGATCAATAATTTTTATTTATTTAGGAAGCGGTAAGCTTGAGTGGAGAAATGTAAAGCTTGGTGTTAAAGCTGGTGGCTGGATTGAGGTTCTTGACGGATTAAAAGAAGGGGAAAAAATAGTAACTTCAGCAAGTTTTCTGATCGATTCCGAAAGTCAATTGAAAGCGGCTATGGGCGGCATGCAACATTAAAAGTCGGAGAGATTACAGGTTATAGACATAGCATATTTACTTTAAAAACAATTTATTCTACATACTTTATATGGTTGAAAAAATCATCGATTTTTGTGCTCGAAACCGGTATTTGGTTTTTATATTGGTTTCGGGATTTACGCTAGCTGGTTTGTGGGCATTGAAAAATACTCGCATGGACGCATTGCCAGACATATCTGACACTCAAGTTATTGTCTATACCACCTGGATGGGGCGTTCACCAGACATTGTCGAAGATCAAGTAACCTACCCAATTGTTACAGCGCTTCTTTCAGCACCTAATGTTGCGGCTGTTCGTGGTTTTTCTGATTTTGGTTTTTCTTATGTTTATGTGTTATTTAAGGATGGAACCGATATTTATTGGGCACGAAGTCGTGTATTAGAATATTTAAATCAGTTAGCCGGTCGGTTACCGGAAGGTGTTGTTCCACAACTCGGTCCTGACGCAACTTCGGTTGGTTGGATATACCAGTATGCTTTGGTAGATGAAACTAACCAACACAATTTGGCCGAACTTAGATCTTTCCAAGATTGGTACCTAAACTACTGGTTGCGTAGTGTTGAAGGTGTTGCAGAAGTTGCAAGCGTAGGTGGGTTTGTTCGTCAGTATCAAGTAGCTTTAGACCCAACAAAAATTCAAGCTTATAAACTTTCTGTACCCGAGATTATTGAAAAAATTCGCATGAGTAATAATGACGTTGGTGGACGGGTCTTAGAAAAATCTGGAATTGAATACATGATCCGTGGACGCGGTTATATTAAATCAACCGCCGATTTAGCAAAAATAGCTTTGGGGGTGAATGAAAAAGGCACTCCCATTTTGTTAAACAATGTCGCAACAATCCAACTTGGTCCAGATATGCGCAGAGGTGTGGCTGATCTGAATGGCAAAGGGGAAGCGGTTGGTGGCATAGTAATTATGCGTTTTGGAGAAGATGCACTTAATGTTATTAAACGCATAAAAACCAAACTTAACGATATTGCTCCCTCAATTCCTCAGGGTATAAAAATTGTCACTACTTATGATCGCAGTAACCTTATCAACGAATCCGTTAAAACAGCGCTAAAAAATCTTGCTGAGGAGCTGTTTGTTGTGGGTTTACTGCTTATCGTTTTTTTATTTCATTTTCGTTCCGCCCTTATTCCGATAATTGCTTTACCAATAGCGATTTTAATCGCTTTTATCCCAATTTATTTTTTAAAAACCGGTTTAAATATTATGTCGATTGGCGGCATTATTGTTGCTGTGGGAGATATGGTCGATGCCGCTATAATCATGGTAGATAATGCTCATAAGCGTCTACAAGAATGGGAAGATGGCGGTCGAGTTGGTGGTGATCGATTGGAAATATTAATTAGTTCAGCTAAAGAAGTTGGACCCGCAATATTTTTTTCGTTACTAGTTATTGCCGTTGCTTTCATGCCAATATTTACTTTGGAAGCCCAGGAAGGCCGTTTATTTACACCGCTTGCACTTACTAAGAATCTTGCTATTGCTATGAGTGCAGTAATAGCGATTACTTTAATTCCAGCTTTACTTCCTATTTTTATTAAAGGCAAAATTTTTCCTGAAAAACGTCATCCGATAACCCTCTCTTTACAACGTATCTATGCTCCCGTACTTCGTTTTGCGCTAAATTATCGCAAAACCGTAATAGTTCTTGCGATTGGAGTTTCACTGGCGATTATACCGATTTATAAGTTACTGGGCTCAGAATTTATGCCTCCTCTTTACGAAGGAACTATTCTTTATATGCCAACGACTTTACCAGGTATATCGGTAACCCAAGCATCTAAGTTGCTTCAAGAAATGGATAAGAGATTAAAAAATTTTCCAGAGGTTGCTAGTGTTTTTGGTAAAGCTGGGCGAGCTGAAACCTCTACAGACCCATCACCATTTAGTATGATGGAAGTTACAGTTGTATTGAAAGATAAAAGTAAATGGCGTAGTGGAGTAACCTATGAAAGTTTAGTCGGGGAAATGGACAAAACATTACGGTTTCCTGGGGTTACTAATGCTTGGACCATGCCGATTAAGGCGCGCAATGATATGCTAACCACGGGGATACGAACCCCGATTGGCATTAAAATTTTCGGTCCAAACCTGAAGGAAATCGAAACAATTGGCAAACAAATTGAAATGGTGGTTAAGGATGTTCCGGGTACTAAAAGCGCTTATGCGGAACGAGTTACAGGTGGTTATTTTTTTGATTTTGATATTAATCGTGATGCAATTGC